>ERZ833782.1625-NODE-1625-length-18367-cov-2.763379_pt1 | contig 18367 bp, 10 predicted proteins | sample MGYA00519577_ERZ833782 | MGnify/ENA primary metagenome ERZ833782 (study PRJEB31850, sample SAMEA3708745) | human gut metagenome | biome: human gut; feature: human-associated habitat; material: faeces | place: China | collected 2014 ...
ATAAGAGAAATGGAACATTCACTGCGGTTCGAAGAACTAAACTTGACAAAAGAAACCGTATATATAGAAATGGGGTATGGAGCAGTATCTCCCGACAAAAATGTTCGGGATTTAGTCGACAACCTGTTCCTCGTTGCAAACAACATAGTAAGACCTCGTTTTTACTTTCGAATGTTCGACGGGTATGTAAACAAGGATTGTATATGCTGTAATCAAAAAATATTTCACGTTAACCAGACTATCGCCACACTGTTGAAAAACTCCGAAAGATTCGTTTTTTTCGCTGCGACTGCCGGTATGGAATATCAAGATTTTCACAATAAACTATCGAATGCAGACGATGCATTGCTACTATTCATCTGGGATACCCTCGGTAGTTGTATTGCCGAAGCGACAGGAGACATTATGGAAAAGTTCGTGGAAACAGAATTGCCGGGAATACCCCATACTAACCGTTTTAGTCCGGGTTATTGCGGGTGGCATGTGAATGAACAGAAATTACTCTTCTCACTCTTACCCGATAATGTATGCGGAATCACTCTCAATAGCAGTGCCCTGATGTATCCTATAAAATCTATCAGCGGAGTGATAGGCTCTGGACTTCATGTCGATACCCGCAAATACGGTTGTCAATTCTGCGAACTGGACAACTGTTATAAGAAACGAATTAAAAAATCATTTAATCATGAAACTCAATCTCAATCGGAATAAACGATATGCTATTCCCATTATGACACACCCGGGAATCGAGCTCATCGAGAAAACTGTAAAAGCCGCCGTTACCGACGGCCAGACACATGCCGATGCCATTATCGCCTTGTCAGAAAATACTCCTTCCGATGCGGCGACAGTCATCATGGACCTTACCGTCGAAGCAGAAGCTTTCGGGGCAAAACTTCATTTCTCCGAAAACGACGTACCCAGTGTTGCCGAAAGGTTGCTTCACGACAGGAACGAAGTGGAAAATTTCCGCATTCCCGATACCGATACCGCCCGTATTCCCGAATATCTGAAAGCAAACAGACTTGCGGCAGAACGAATCAATGACCGCCCGGTCTTTGCAGGTTGTATCGGACCTTATTCTTTGGCAGGTCAACTTTACGATATGTCAGAAATGATGATGGCTATTTACGTCGAACCCGATTTAGCAAAAATACTACTCTCAAAATGTTCAGAGTTTATTCTCAAATACATTCGGTCTCTGAAAGAAACAGGAGTCGATGGTATCATCATGGCCGAGCCTGCCGCCGGGTTACTCAGCAACGACGATGCCACAATATTCTCGACTAATTATATAAAACCGATCGTCGAGACCGTACAAAATGAAAACTTCCTTTTCGTATTGCACAACTGCGGAAACACAGGGCACTGTACGCAATCCATGATCGACTCAGGAGCAAGGGCTCTCCACTTCGGTAATCAATGCGACATCGTCTCCGCCCTTCAACAAGTACCGTCCGATCGCATTGTTATGGGGAATCTTGATCCGGTCGGTATTTTCAAATCGTCATCTCCGAAACAAGTCTACGACGAAACGGAGAGACTGCTGCATGTTACTACCGATTTCGACAACTTTATTATCTCAACGGGTTGCGATGTTCCTCCGGGTGTCTCCCTCGAAAACATAAATGCATTTTATCGAGCTGTCGAGATTTTTCGTAACCGACATTAAAAGTAAACATCTGCACTTTTTACTTTGTATCCGATGAAAGACCGAACCTTTTCATTATAACAAAGCGATTGTAATAACAGAAAGAGGGCATACTCACAATGAGTATGCCCTCTTTATATTCCCCGTACTAACATTTCACCGTTTTTCTATTTTCACTTCACGAATACGAGTATTGGAGAAATAACCGTTCGGCAGCATTTCAATCTTTAAATAATTGCAATTATCGAGTTCTGTTTTCGGTGTTATGGTCGAATGAACAAAACGCCAAACAGACATTTCGGGTCCGGTAAACGACAATTCGACCTCTCTCCACTCGCAATTATCCGGCGAGACGTACACTTTGAAACGGTCGGTTATGGTCTCCACTCCCGACACTTTGATTTCAAAATGATTAAATCCGTCGAACTTATAAGTTATATAAGCATGTTCTTCATTGGTCGAAGGGTGAATAGTACCGCAATCTTCCAAAACTTTGAAGAACTGGAAATCGGGAGCAGCAGTGTTACATTCGTCATAGAATTTAGGGAACCCGTTTAATCCCAAATTGTCGGAATGATCATACATACGTTGGACACCCTCCATCGGATCCATCATATATTTATCATTTTTTACAATCTCCGGTTTGCTACCTCCAATCGTAGTCAACAGAACAAAACCTTTCGCGGGAAAATCGATAACTATCCCCTTTTGAAGATCGACATCTTTCAGAACTTCTTTCACAACCGGAAAGCCTGCTGTATCGACCGGATAATCGTCCTCGAAATACACATATTTATTGATTATCGGATCGTTTACGACGGTAGGAATCTGTACGGTTACACGCTGCGCAAAATCGGCTGTATTTGTAATCGCAAATGTCAAATCTCCTGTCGGAGTCAATGCGGCTACACCATTCAAATTCTGAGTTCTATAAGAATTGGAATACAAAATTTTCGACCCTTTCGGGATATTACGCGACATCAACGACCACGTATAAAACCACGGACGTATATTCGCTTCTTCCGGTTTATTTTTCTGTTCTGCGATTGAATTCCAAAATCCCCAACGTTTCTGTTCATCGAGGTCGTCCTTATAATGCATGGCATCATCCATACCCCACGCCGCAGCAGCCGACCAACCGGAGCGCAAAGTCTGAATCAAGGCATCGGCAACGAACGTTCCATACCACCACTGGTGAATCAACGTATGCTGGTCAAGCACCTCATTATGTCCGTCACGAATACCCATTTCGCCCCAAATATTCACTTTGCTGCTGTCCTGCATTTGTGTAAAGAAACGAAACATTCGTGTCTCATCTTCCACACGATTCGTAAAAGTCCAATCTTTATTGATATACCAATGATAATCGATGACAGGAACCACACTATCCAATTCGGTCAATGTCTTATTGAACCAAACATCAGTCCCCCAATAACCTCCGTCCGGTCCCACAATCTCAATATCATTCAATCCCCGTTTATCCAGTTCCGAGCGTAGATTAAGAATGGATTTCTTCCATTTTTCCCATGAATAACCGTTTCGAGGATCATTGGCCACCAAATTTACTTCATTCCCCAAGTTAAATTGCTTGATACAAGTCATACCCTTCTCTTTAACCAAATATTCAACCAATTCAGTTACTTGAACGGCATATCGGGAATCGTCCAATTCTATCGTATACTTAGGCATATCGACGGGGACAGCCTGTTTCCAATTCGGATTCATCGGCTTCCACCACTCTCCAAGCAACACATCGATGTCGTTATCCTTACAAAATTGAAGCTGACGATACAAGTCGTTCATGAATCGACGAGAATTAGCATACCAACGGGCATCGACTTTCGTCGAATCCATGTCCCAAAGCAATATAGGGTCGTTCCCGTCATAACCGAAACAGTAGAAATAGGGCATTATGCAACAACGAATATACCCAAGTTTCATAAATTCGACTCGTCTAAACAAACGATCCCATTGCTCCTCCGTCATCGAATCCCGGTCATTGGGTTCCCATTGCATCGCCCCTCCATAATAGTTTTCCTGCAACACGAAATCGGTATCCACAACTATCGGATTCTGAACCTCCTGTTGTTCTGTCTTGCAACCGGACAATCCGAACAAGAGTAAAATCAAATATATCAATCTTTTCATATATAATTATCTACTTTCTTAATTATCAAATATTTACCCTCCCTAAAAAAGACGATCTAATATCCGGGATTTTGAACCAATGCACCTCGGCTTAAATCTATATCATTTTGAGGAATGGGGAAAAGTTCTCTTTCCTTTGTATAATAACGTCCCTTATCGACATCTTCTGTCGCATAGCCGTTACTATATACAGCCGTCATAATTTCTCCATAACGTTCCTGTTGCATCAAATCCATACGGCGGATTCCCTCACAAGCGAACTCAAAGCGACGCTCGTTCCAAATAGCCAATCGCACTTCCGCCACATTATCGGAAGTTATGTCCGGTAACGATGTCGGCTTTGTGTCGGGCACATACTTTTGAATGACTCGTTTCGCATCCAACGGACTGGATTCGCGAGCTCGTTTTCTCACTTGATTCAAATACTTTCTCGCACCCACGATATTGCCTTTTTCCAAACAAGCCTCGGCATACATCAACAAAACATCGGCATAACGAATGACATAAACTGTCATTTCTACATCTTGTGGATAGACCGGAGACACCGCATTTAAAGTCTCGCTCATGGGGACAAAATGCTTGCGGTCAAAAAAACGACTGGGATAATTCGCATCTCCTGTCACAAAATCATTCCCGACGAATTGGTCGCCTTGACGAACAAATGTCCAAGTAATTCGCGGATCCTCCGGGTCAAAAGCATCCAACAAATGTTGAGTCGGTAAATGAAATCCATAGCCGCCATCGCTACTGGAAATAAACCAAACTCCGTTCCACCCCGTCGATTCATCCCAATTCTTTCCATTGGTGACATATTGTATCTCAAAAATCGACTCTCTCAAATTGGAATTTGGGTTCAACCATTGAGTCGCAAAATCTGGATCCAATTCATACTCTCCTTTTTGCTCGCCTTCAACCAGAACATAGAGCATTTTATAAGCATTCTCAAAATCACGATTATACCAGTATGTCCTACCCAACATGGCATAAGCCGCGCCGCTCGTAACGCGCCCGGTGTCTTCCTCGGAATACTCGCTCCGTTTCGGCAAAGCCGTAGCCACAGTAAAATCGGCTATAACCTGTTCCCAAATCTGGGCTACCGGTGTCCGGGGTTTATATATATCCGCAGGCTGTTCGGCATGCAAAAACAAAGGAACATCACCCCACAAATAAGCCAGATTAAAATACCAAACGCCTCGTAACCAACGCGCCTCATTTTCATAGCGCGTAAGCAACGTCTTATCTTCTTCCGTTAAATCCGTATTCGCAGAACGAAATATTTCGCTTTTGTCCAATAGTGTATTTATTTGGTAAATAGCTCTATACGCCATGTTCCAAAACTGGCTCACTTTACTGTTCGTCGTAAATATATTGAATGTTTCCAACTGATAAATATCCCCCTCATTGGTAAGGCCACTGCCACCCTTCTCGCAATCGTCGGATGCACAATCGTTGATAAACATCAACTCCAAGCTCATATCGTTCCAACTATCCTTCATATAGAAATAGCAGGCCGTCAATGCTTGATTTATCTCTTCGAGATTATTGTAAAATTCCGTGTCTTCTCGACCTCCGTACATAGTCGTATCCAAATCCTCATCTGTACATGAAGGAAGAAGGAACAACGAGCCTAACAATATATATAGTATTCTCCACCTTAGTTTCATAACTGTAATCGTTTAAAATTGAACATTGACCCCTACTGTAAATGTGCGAGGATTAGGATACCCCAAATTCTCTATACCCATATTCAAAGCATTGCCATTTGGAACTTCCGGGTCCATATATTTGAATTTTGTAAATGTAAACAGATTCTCTCCGCTCACATATAATCGCAAAGAACTAAACACCTTCGTAGCTTCGACTATTTTCTTCGGGAATGTATAGCCAATCTGTACAGTTTTTATTTTACAGAAGCTACCGTTCTGCACATACCATGACGAATTTCTATAATTATCATTATCATCTTTTCTGGTAATTCCGAATACATCGGTTTTATCACCGGGATTCCGCCACGCATCTGTGTAAGTTTCGGCTAATAAATTCGTTATACTCGTCTGCCTGAGAAGAGCTTTTGTCCCTACCCAAATATCATTACCGGCAACACCTTGAAAATAAAGAGCAAAATCGATTCCTTTATATCCCAATTCGATATTTCCTCCATAAATCACATCGGGGTTGGGGTTTCCTATATAATCCCGGTCATTGCTATCCAGCGTATTATCGCCATTAAGATTCCTGAAACGAGCATCGCCGGGTTCTGCAAGAGGTTGAAGCAAAGTCTTCCCATCGGCTCCTACATGGGCGAGAACCTCTTCTTTCGACTGGAAAATGCCATCATAAACATATCCATAAAAGCGTCCGAACTCTTCTCCGATTTCGTTCTTCGAGACAGTACCCCAAATCGGATCGTTCGTTCCGGTTTCTACCAATTTATTTTTTTGGAAAGTAAAGTTTGCGCTCACAGAATAACGGAAGTCGCCAACCTTCCCTTGATACCCGATCAAAAATTCCAAACCCCGGTTTTCTACGGAACCGGCATTCACCCACGGGGTTGTAGGATAACCGGCCATTCCCGGTAACGGATTCTGCATTAACATATCCCGTGTCGTCTTAATGTAAGCATCTGCCGACAATGTCAATGAGTTCTTAAAGAAGCCCAAGTCGACTCCTATATTGCCTTGCTCCACTGTTTCCCACTTAATATCTTTATTTCCCTTAGATGTAGAGGCATAAGCCTTCAACAGATTCAAACCGCTGTTAAACCCATACACCCATGTATCATAAGTAGAAACGACATCGGCATAAGCGAACGAAGGAATGTTTTGATTCCCGATTTGGCCCCAACCACCACGCAGCTTAACCGCACTCAATACATTCTGATTCCAATCTTTATAAAACTCCTCCTGATCTATACGCCAACCCAAAGAAAAAGATGGAAATGTCCCCCAACGGTTACCCGGTGCAAATTTCGAGGAACCGTCGGCTCTGACACTGACAGTCGCCAAATAACGGTCTGCATAGTTGTAATTTATACGCCCAAGATAAGAAATCAAATAGTTTTCATAACGACTACCCGTAGAAGTTCCCTCTTTCGTCCCGGCTCCCACGATTTGGAAAGCATCGGAATTGCTCGGCGTATTCAACCGTTCTGCCGTAAAAGAACGACCGGTATAGGCTTCCCACGTGAAACCTGCCACCGCCGAAATAGAATGTTTCCCAAATTGATTATTATAACTCAACGTATTTTGAAATGTATAATTCAGTTCCGTAGAACTCGTATTGGCGACACTGTTTTCCAACAAAAATTTACTCTCCACGTTCGTACACATATTATATGGAGTATCATTCGGCCTCAAATCAAAAAACGGGTTAAACTCGGTATAGGTATATTCCGGTAACTCAAAACCCAACATAGTCTTAAAGTCCAGACCCTTTAATCCCAAATTGATATTTAAGTAGGCCGTACCGTCGATATTACGATTCAAATGTTCCTTTTTCTGTCGGTTCAATTTTGCAACAGGATTCGAATAATAGCTGTATTGAGATCCCATATATTTATTAAATTCATAATTAGGATCCTGCTTATCTGCATTTTTGGCATAAATCGGTGAAAACGGATCCGGTAACAATATTTCATTAATCGGAGTGTTCAAATCATGACTTTTGACATAGGCTGCACCTAAGGTCTGACCGATCGTTATCCATTTATTAAACTTATATTCGTTGTTCACACGCAATGTAATACGCTCATAATCCGATGTCATTACAATACCCTCTTGATTCAAATAACCTATGCTGAAATGGCTGGTCAATTTATCCGTACCGCCACTGACCGATAAGTTATAGCTGTGTTTAAACGCTGTTTGAGTGGTTTCATTCCACCAATCGGTATCATAGACATTTATATCCGTCGGTTCGCCATATTCGTCAACAGGGCCCAAGCCTTCTCCATCGAGATGATAAAGTCGGGTAATATTTCTAGGCATCCGCATTCCGTCATTTTCATACGCCTCTTCCAAAAAGCCATACAACTGATCGCTATTCATCATATGCACTCGATTAATTGCATTTGACCAACCGAATGACGCATCAAACGTGATACTGGTTTTACCGGATTTACCTTTCTTCGTAGTAATTAAAATAACGCCATTGGCTCCACGAGAACCGTAAATGGCAGTGGCCGAAGCATCTTTCAATACCTCAATATTTTCAATATCGATAGGATTAATAGTATTCACACTGCTCTCTTCCATAGGTTGCCCGTCCACGACATACAACGGGGTTAAATCGGTTGAAATAGAACCATAGCCACGAATACGAATCGTAGCTCCTGCCCCCGGAGTTCCAGAATTGGACGTGACATAAACTCCCGGAGCTTTACCTTGTAGAGACTGGGTAATATTCGTGTCGCCTGTTTTTACGATATCTTCTCCCTTTACAGAAGAGAGAGAACCGGTTAAATCGCTTTTTTTCTGTGTTCCGTACCCGATAACTACAACATCATCTAAGATAACTTGATTTTCCGACATCGTAACCGACATCGTTTTACCATTCACGGTCACCACTTTGGTGTCATAACCGATATAACGAAATTCCAGACTTTGTCCGTCCTCTGCCTTTACAGAAAAACGTCCATCTGCATCGGTCATCGTTCCTATATTTGTTCCTTTGACAAAGACGCTCACTCCCACGAGTGGTTCTTGTCCCGAATTAAAAACACTACCGGAAACAATACCACTGTTATTTTGACCCGATATTTCCAAAGGAGATATCGACAATATCAAAATAACAGATAAAAATTGCCATAATTTCATCATTCCTTGATTTTAAATTTATATGGGGATAAAGGCATCTTGAATTCTTTAATATTCCACACCCGAAAACAATATAATAACTTTAATATGCCAAATTCTTCAAGACTGTATCACCGACTTTACAAGCTACAAAACAGTATATCTGCCAGCCTCTCCAAGAAAATTCATCGACATTATCCTCTAATTTTCATGGTTTTAAAACATCGACTACAAGTAATGTCGAATATACAGATATTATCCAAACAAACAGTATCTATCACATAGTACCATTTATTCTCATTCCATAAAAATAAAATAGCCTATAACTCCCTCCAAGCCAAAAACTACCGCCGATTTTTATATTATCTTAAAGGAAAGGTGTACCAAAAAGAATTTTTTGGTACACCTTTCAAAATTCATCAATAGACTACAATTTTAGACATAGTATCGCCGATCTTTACCAAATAAATACCCCGTTCGATATCTATTTGCAAAAACCCATTCAACGCATATTTTCCTATTTCCATTCCAGAAACCGAATATACACTCATTTCACCGGCTTCACCTTCTACATAGAGCGCACCTTTACCACCCCAGACTTTCGACGTCGAAACGACATTGTCGGCTATGCCAGAAGATGTAGCGACATCGGAGATATAGATATTATCGAGGTATGTAGTTTCTGCTACCGAAACATTGTCGGTTCCGAATTTTTCATTCGGAGAGAAATAGAATTGCTTGAAAGTAGACCCAATATATTCTTCTAAATCGATCACTACTTCCTGCCAATTTCCCGATCCGGTAAATGGAATTTCTTGATTCTTATATGAACATGTACCACCCCAAGTTTCCATTCCGAATACAGAATTCTCATTTCTCAAAATACTGAAATGCAAATAACGACCGTCGGTCTCGGTAATCTCGGTCAATTGCTCTTCTTCGCCAGACAACAAACCGATGGCTACGCCAAACCAATCGGCGTTGTCCCACCCCCAATTCGGGTCGGTCGGGTCTTGTACAATTTTCAACACCTTGTCGCTACCATTGACCGCATCTTTTTTAGGATTATCTACCACTTCGATCGTAGAAGATGCATTTTGGGAACCAGCCATATCGATGCTATAATTCTCGGTTTCAAAGTCGACAGAAAACTCGGTCGGCACAATCATTAAATAAGGAGGTTTGACATATTCATACGAGTCTCCGCCTTCATAAAAAATTTCTGTACGACGATAGCACGGAATCCAGTTAGCCACTTCTTCATTGGCAACCATCGTCACTTTAATCTCTTTTACTCCCTCTGGCAAAGCGCCCTGATACCAAACATCGATCCAATAGTTATTTCCTAAAACTGCATCATAAGATTTTTCAACCTTCATGTCGGGGACCTCTTGATAATTCAGCTCATCGGTTGAATACTCGATTTTAATAAACTGGTCGAAATCCATACGATCATTGGGAACCAGCACATTGACTATGAATCCGGTTAAATTTTTATTTCCCCAAATGTCTCTATTAAATATAAATGCAGTAGGAGTAGAAGCCGATGACTTTTGTACATAACTACCATCTCCATAATAGGCATCCGCTGCATCATTGAACAAAGCACTACCACCTTCGATATAACAATCACGCTCCACATCGGCCTGTGTCATTTCATTCACATAGGTCTGCGCATTAACATTCACTGATGCTAATACCATTCCCACAGCAATTAAATTGAAAATTTTTTTCATGATAATTTATTTTTACGGGTTAATAATTTTTCTTAGAAAAACCACCAATACTCTAATAATGCAATTATAATCAAAGCAATACTGATGTATCTAAAATTTTTATACCAGGGAACTGTTTTCAATTCCCTCGTATCGTCTTGCCAAACGGATTTATTCCATGTATAAGTTTCGACATCGGTCTCCTTATTTCTATCGCACTTGCTCACGATAATATTCACAAGGACACTCAAAATCAACAAAATGGGAACCCACAACAAAAAGTGAAACGGTACGACGCCTCCGAATCCGAATTTATAAGTCATGATTAATGCCGACATAGCCAATCCCGACATTAAACCGGCAAATGCGCCGTTGCGAGTAGAACCTTTCCAAAACAGGCCGACTAAAAACGTCCCGACAATCGGAGGAGCCAGATAAGAAGAGAACTCTTGATAATAGGCGACTAACGATGCAAACTTACCGATCAACGGGGCCCATAATACAGCTACGACCAAAGCAATAAAAGAAGTCCACTGACCTACGCGCACCAAATGCCGGGGGCTGGATTCCGGCCTCCACGACTTATAAAAGTCCATTGTAAACAAAGTAGATACAGAGCTTAATGTCGCACTCAGAGTCGATGTCAGAGCAGAAACCATACAGGCAATCATCACACCAATCAAACCGACAGGCAACAACTTCAAAATCAATCGAGGATATACTTCATTCGTATCGATTCCATATTGTGCCCGCAATGTATTTCCATCTATAATTTCATTGGGCAACGTATCTCCCACACCGAACAAATCGATCATTCTGCCCACCATTCCCGGAGCTATGAAAATAAACAAAGTAAACACGTACAAAAAAGCCACGAATAAAAAGCCCAATCGACCCTCATTGACAGTTTTGGCCGACATAACTCGCTGTACTATGACTTGATTATTTCCCCAAAAATAAAATCCCAAAATAGGAATAGACAAAAAAATGGAAAACCAGGGAACCGTAGTATCCGAATTCGGACGAATCAAATTTAACCAAACTCCATCATGGAAATGTTCTACAAAATTTTCCCAGCCTCCGACCGAATTAAAACAAAATATCGACAGCAACACCGACCCTGCAATCAATATTATGGATTGTATCATATCGGCATTGATGGCAGAAGACAATCCCCCTATAATTGTATAAGTACCCGCCATCAAAGCCATTCCTATAATAATCCACATCATATCTATTTCGGGAAAAATAATTTTCAGAATCAAAGCCCCTGTATACAAAGCAGCTCCGGCATCCAAAAACACATTGCCGATAATAGTGATGAACGAAAAATACTTCCGCGAACGATTATCAAAACGCCTTCCCAAATACTCGGGTATCGTATATATACCCGATTTAATATAAAACGGAAGGAAGAATAACGACACAAAAATTATTACGAATATAGCTCCGACATTATAATTAAATACCGCAATACCACTTATAAAACCCTCGCCAGAGTGCCCCATAAGTGTCGAGCTGCTCACACTAGCGGCAAACAAAGAGGACCCAACAACAAACCAATTTTGAGATTTTCCGGCTAAAAAATACTCACTGGCATTTTCATTCTTCCTGTTTTTAAGAGCCCACCAAATGATTCCCACTACAAAAAGAAGTATGACAACTATATCGATATTTGATATATTCAGTTCCATGGGGTATCTTATTTTTTTCTGCTATTCGATTTCACGAAATCGATCAATTCTTGAAAATCACACGTAGCCAAGTTCACCCATTGATCAGAAGCACCATAATAGACATACAAAATATTATCCTTAACTACGGCCCCTGTCGGAAAAACTACCCCCCAACGATATAAACCCTGCGTCTCTTCATACGTTTCCGGTTCAAGAATAAAATCTTTTGTTCTATACAATACCCTTGTCGGATCATTCAAATCGAGAAGAGCGGCGCCAACGCGATAGGTAAAGTTCGCATCTACTCCATGATAAAGCAAAAACCACCCGTCGTCAGTCTTAATAGGAGGAGTATTCCCCCCGATTTTAACCTCCCAATCTTCTTCACCCTTCATCAATAATTTACTCTCGGTATTCCACATCATCAAATCGTCTGAACTCTTTATCCAGATAGAAGGGTATTCTACACCAAATTTTTCGCCAATATACTGCTTGGGGCGATGTAACATAACAAATTGTCCGTTTACCTTCTCGGGAAAAAGAATCACATCGCGATCATCAAGCACCGGTGAAGTCAGACGTCCCAAACGGCGAAAATGGCAAAAATCTGTAGTAACAGCCAGCCCAGTATTACCTAAATTCTTAGCAATAGCTGCAGGAGCATACTTACCACATTCAGGAAGTAAAACTTCATCATGCCCAAACTTCCAATACTGCCCGGGTGGTACCGGCCGATAGGCATAAGTAATATAATACTCACCATCAAACTTCACAATACGAGGATCTTCCACACATCCGGAATCAGGCCCATCGACACTCGGAGAAAAAGCCGGCCGATCCGAGTGTCTTTCAAAATAAAACCCATCCCTGCTCGTAGCCAATCCCAAGCGGATAACATGTTCTCTATCGTTACCTGCAGCACGATATAACATATAAAACATGCCGTTATCATAGAACACGCCAGGATTACAAGTCACCAAAGATTCCCAATCATTCTTTTCCGACGGAGAAAGAATCGGGTTTCCTTCAAATTTCTTTAATTTCATATATTCTATTTATTTTATTGGAAAATAATCCAAATCAATGCGCTTAACACAAGTAACACCCCTGCCCATACCTGATAGTTCTTATACCAGACTACTGTTTTCAAGGTTACATATTCTTCTTTCAGATCGCTAAAAGAAAAGGTGGTGTCAGTAAGCTTATCTTTACCCGGAGCCGCATAAAAAAAACTGCTTACATAAATCACTATTACACTGAATATCAACAAGAAAGGAACCATCAACAAAAAGTGCAAATCACCAAAAACCGTATTTTTAAAGAAAAGTAAAAGAACCGCTACTACCAGACCGAGAATCAATCCCATAAAAGCTCCGCCACCATTCACTCTCTTATTAAAAATTCCAAGAAGGAAAGCCGCTACGATAGGAGGAGAAATATAAGAAAGCATTTCCTGATAATATTTTAGAAGAGATCCGAATTTACCAATTTGAGGTGCCCATAATGCAGCTAACAGAATAATCACACAAGAAGCGATTTTACCAACCAGTACCAGCTTTTTTGTATCAGCATGTTTATTAAACTTCGCATAAAAGTCCATCGTAAACAAAGTAGAAGTAGAATTCAAGATAGCACTAATCGTAGAAGTCAATGCAGACAACAGAGCAGCCAGCATAATACCCAGCAACCCCACAGGCATTAATTGCATCACCATATTAGGATATACCATATCGGGTTTATCCAAACCTGGAAATAAATCACGGGCAATCAATCCGGGAATAGCGATAATAAACAATGTGCTCATCGTGAGAAAACCGGTGAATATAACACCTCTCCGACCTTCATCAATAGTTCTGGCACTCAAAACACGTTGTACTAAAGTCTGATTATTAGCCCAGAAGTAAATACCCAATATGGGCATCCCCACGATCAGCCCCAACCAAGGAGTGGCATTATCGGACAACGGGCGAATCAGCTTCACCAATATATCATCGTTTTCAAACAAATGATAGAAATAACTTCCTCCCTGCTGAAAACAGAAATAGGTAAGCAAAACCGAACCCAAAATCAAAACTACCGCCTGTATCAGTTCCGCGTTAATGGCAGAAGAAAGTCCTCCCGGAATTGTATATGAAGCGGCAATGATAGCAAAGACTATAATAATCACCTGAAGATCAGCTTCAGGTAATATCAGTTTGATAATCAATGCGGCTGCATAAAGCGCACCGGCAGCATCCAGAAAAATATTTCCGATAATACAAATAGCGGAAAAGTAGTAACGGGAGCGTTTATCAAACCTCTTCTCCAGAAACTCCGGAATCGTAAAGACCTTCGACCTTATATATAAAGGTAGAAGGAAAACAGCAAAAAACACCATAACCACAATACCGGTCAGGTTATAATTGAAAACGGCAAGCCCCGTATCATAAGCATCACCCGATTGCCCAATAAGCGTAGTACTGGATATACTGGCGGCAAACAGGGACAACCCTACAACCCACCAGGGCATGGAACGTCCAGCAAGAAAATACGATTGGGCATCCGAACTCTTTCCGTTCTTTACACCCCACCATATAATAAATAGCAGATATACGACTACGATTACAATATCAATAGTTCCGATAGAAAATGATTCCATAGCATTCAATTAGTTATTAAGTATGATTCACTTTGCAAATGTAAGGCATATAATGATAGTTTTTTGATATTATATTGCTTAATAATTATACTTTTTTGAATAGCCTATTTTTGTATTATTATTATTCGTACATTTGTATCAAGTTAAATACAGTTCTTATGAAAGACATTCAAAAGGAAATTACTCCCATTTCTTCTGATGATTTATTCATCGTTTTAAATCATCCCAATGCAAAATTTGATTATCCGGTACATTATCACTCCGACTATGAAATTAATCTTGTGATGAATACGTATGGAGAAAGAATTGTAGGCGATTCAGTCGAAAAGTTTGACAATCTGGATTTGGTAATGACTGGCCCCAATCTTCCGCATGCCTGGAAAGGGGAGATTGTAGAAGGCAATCATGTGGTGACCATTCAGTTCTCGGACAAATTGCTCAATTTTCCAATATTGGAGAAACGACTATTCAGCCCGATTAAACAACTGTTACTCGACTCACAGAAAGGAATTAGCTTTTCTGAAAACACCATGCTGGCAATGAAAGAGAAAATTCTCCAGCTTACCCGGATGCAAGGCTTCCACACCGTTTTAGAGTTTCTCTCTATCTTGTATGATCTCTCCACTGCCGACAGACATATTTTAGTCAGTAATCTCTATGACACCAAAGACACGATACGTACCTCAAAAAGTAGACGCATTGCAAAAGTCTGCGACTATATAGAGAAGAATTTTGAAGAACCTATCAAACTGGGAGATGTAGCAGCTCTGGTAAATATGTCGGAATCCGCTTTCAGCCATTTCTTCAGAAAGAAAACAAATTGCACCTTTATTGACTATATCAACAACCTCCGTGTGGCCCGTGCTTGCCAGATGCTGACTGAAACATCACACACGGTAGCAGAAATCTGCTACTCGTGCGGATTTAATAATCTATCGAACTTTATTCGGATATTCAAAAAGAAGAAAGGAAACACACCTAGCGAATACCGTACAATCCTGCAACAGATGTTGATTAAATATTAAGTGCATTTATTTAATATCCATCGACCAACGATTTGATTTTTAGCTGTCGGGAAAAGTCCGTATATGAAATATCGGTACGAACTTTCACTATCTTATCTTTTCCCGGCATCAAATCGAAATAATTATCTTCAAAGAAATTATCAATTCCATCAAGAGACAAGTATACAGCTCTTGCAAAACGGTCTGCTTTTAAAGTCAATTCATATCCGTCAGGCAGTGACTTTAATTGATATGATATATTCACTTGCGGATATAACATCTCCTTTTGCTTCGTCAAGAAATAATTATTTGTGTAAATCGTTCCTTGTTGATCGGTAAGGGTTGCGGAGATAACAAGCTGATTTTCCGGTTGTGATTTTATAAATGAATTCAATCTGTGGGACATAACGACTTTACTTTCATTAGCAGGAATAGTTACCGATCTTCTGATTGAATTAACAAGCTTTCCTTCCATGTCACAGACTTCCAGTTCCAGTATAGCGCTCGTTTTCCTTAATCTATCAGATACAATATATACATCAAGCCTGTCATTATTAACTATGGGAGATACAAGCACGTCCCGAAAAGCTGCCTTGGCAAAATAATGTTGCGCTTTCCAACGTCCGTAGTAATCACGGCTCGACCACGAAGCAACCGGCCAGCAATCATTATGTTGCCAAAATAATGTCCCCATACAGTAAGGCATATCCCTGCGATGTGCTTCAATAGCCGTCTTAATAGCATCCCCTTGCAGTACAAGGTTCATATACAGAAATGATTCGAAATCTTTAGGTTTGCGATATTCGTTCAGCAAATAGTCTTCAATCAGTTTGTTCGCGAACTCACCTCCCCGTTGATGAGACATCATTACCTCGGAAGTTATTTCCCAGTCTTCAGGGTGCGGAGCATACATTTTGACCGACTCAAATTCGGGAAAAGATTGAAAACCATATTCACTAAAGAAACGACTACGCACCTTATTATATTCGGAGATCGGCTTTTTTGCATGCCATACAGCCCAATAATGCGTATCCCCTTTATTATTCTCGGAAACTCCGTCATAACGACTGAAGGGCGATGAAGGCCAATAAAATGTTTCAGGGCTGTTGTCAGTCACCACTTCCGGTAGCATTTTATGAAACAGATCTTCATACTGCTGCCAAATAATCCGAGCATACTCCGGATTCTGCTTCACATAGTTTTCTTTCCAATTCCAACCAAACCAAGCTTCCAGACATTCATTATTACCACACCATAAAGCAAGAGAAGGGTGATTGCGCAAACGGCGAACATTATCAATCGCTTCCTGACGAATATTTCCCAGCAATTCACCTTCGGAGGGATATACGCTGCAGGCAAACATAAAATCCTGCCACACAAGAATACCATATTTATCGCATAATTCGTAGAAATAATCATCTTCATAAGTCCCTCCACCCCACACACGCAAAGTATTCATATTAGCATTGACAGCATCCAGGATCGTTTTCTCATACAGTTCCTTCGTCACACGAGGCAGAAAATTATCACAAGGGATATAATTAGCCCCTTTGGAAAATACAGGTATTCCATTAAGTTGAAAATAGAATGATCTTCCCTCTTTATCCTCCTTACGTATAACTTTTAATGAACGTATTCCTGTAGAAGTTATAAGACAATCCTTATTTTGCTCGTTTGTTTTTACTTCGGTCCGGAATTCATATAGATTGGCTTTTCCGAGTCCATTGCTCCACCACAAATTTGGATTCTTTATAAAGAAGTTTACAGCAATCTTATTCAATCCTTTTGTCAGGCAGGTAGTAGTAGCACCATAAATCTTTCCAGTCTTATTGTCTCTGACCGTAACTTCAGCCTTCTCAATATCTTTATCGGCTAGTATTTCTACAATATTACTAATGTCGGCTTGTTTATAAGAAACCTCTTTTTGCCGGATAAACACATTTTCTATCCGCAAATCATCCCATGCTTCTAATAAAACAGGTCTCCAGATACCAGAAGTTACCAGGCGAGGTCCCCAGTCCCAACCATAATGATAGCCTGCCTTACGGGCAAAAACACTAACCTTTCTATTGAATACTCCTCCATTCTCCGACTGATCGTTGATTGCCTCATAGTGAAAAGGCAGCGCATCCCATTTAGGCATATCCCGTTTAATAGGAGAATGGAAATATATCCTTAATTTATTATCCTTTGCTTTCAGTTTATCTTTTACGGGAAGTTTCCATTCACGAAACATATTGTCTGCCTCCAATATCTTTTCTCCATTCAAATAGACATCTGCATAAGTATCAAGCCCTTTAAAATAAAGCCGTATATTGTTTTTATCCATCAATTCGGGTGCTACATCGAAGGTTGTTTCATAAATCCAGTCTTCTTTATCAACCCACTGTACACCTCTTTCATTTAAGCGATAAAAAGGATCTTCAATGATTTTATTATCAATCAAGTCAGTGTGTACTACTCCCGGGACTGTAGCAGGATACCAGTTAGAAAGACGAGCTTGTTTAAACCTCCATCCCGAATGGAGTTCTTTCTGAAGTGTATTGGCAGATATGTTACCATTCAGAGTGGAAAATGTAGTGACCATAGCTAGTGCAACCATCTTTAAATAAATTATCCTTGTTGATTTTCTCATAACAACTTTATTGTGTATTAGATTTCCATTTAAAATAACGTTGCAAACATAGGCAATTGTCAATCAATATTTTAATACTATATTACTTAATCATTATACTTTCTTGA
>ERZ833782.1641-NODE-1641-length-18190-cov-7.023325_pt1 | contig 18190 bp, 13 predicted proteins | sample MGYA00519577_ERZ833782 | MGnify/ENA primary metagenome ERZ833782 (study PRJEB31850, sample SAMEA3708745) | human gut metagenome | biome: human gut; feature: human-associated habitat; material: faeces | place: China | collected 2014 ...
TTCATATAATAAAAAATCCCTGCCATTAAAAAATGAACAGAGAGTACGCAAAACAAACTATTGACGAAATGATCTTCCTTCCGTCAAATAGCCTTTCTATGTATTTCGTACTGCCAGTTCCTCGTGGCCTGAACAAATATGTTCCTGTACTGTGAAAGGCAGGTATCCCGGCTTATTGCTCAGGCGCTCTAAAATCAGCCTTCCCGGTCTCCCAGTGGCATGTAGGATTCAAAGCTCGCAAAATACGGTGACGAGTTCGTACAGGATTCACACCTGTTTCCCTTTTCACCAGCCAGATAAATAACTTTTTATAATATCTTTCTCTGACTGACACCTCACACATTTTTTATTCTTTTGTATCTTTAACTATTACTTTTACAATCTAACACATCTGATAATTACTGTCAATACATCAGCCTGTCAGACTGTATTCCATATTGGTTTCTCACTTCCATTACGGTCGGGATAAAATCCGGTCGATTTCTCTGGAAGCCTCACTCTTTGTCAGTGTATGTATGTCCATTTCCATAGAAATATTCTTCTGTTGCATAAGCCTTGTGAGAAATGCGATCTGTTTTGCGGTTATCGGTTCTTTTTTCTTCACTTTATATGCCAAGGGCTGTGGTTTAAAAACCTTCGGTTCCTTTTCCTCATAAAAATGCGCCATAGACTGATACAGTTTTGCGGTTGCCAGAGCATCATGATATGCCCGGTGCGCCGCCGCATTTTCGATATGATAGTATTCGCAGAGTGCGCCAAGCTTTCTGGATGGAAGGTCTGCGTGAACAACTTTGGCAATCTTAAGTGTATCAATTCCCATATGATCATAGGTATAACCAAGTTCTTTTGCTTTTGTCTTCACAAAGCTGAAGTCGAACTGCACATTATGTCCGATCAGCGTATCCTGTTCGCAGAATTCAAGGAACTCCGGCAATACTTCGCCGCAGTTCCCTGCTCCTTCTACCATATCATTTGTAATTCCGGTCAGTTGCGTAATCATCAGAGGTATCCCGGCCTCCGGTTCGATAAAACGAATAAAACGGTCAACAACTTTTCCTTCCCGTACTTTCAATGCACCAATCTCAATAATCTCATTGTGCTCCGGGCTAAGTCCAGTCGTCTCTATGTCAAATGCAACATATGATTTTAACATCTTACTTGTCCGTCTCTTTCTCGTCCATTGCTCTTACTTTGTCATTTGCATACAATACGCCGCGCATACAGCCATTGCCTTTCACATCTGGATACCCCTCCTCATTATAACAGACTGTGATCACACAGCCATTGCGACAACCAGTACAAGTAAATTTCAAATCTGACATTTTCTCTTCCTCCCTCGCGCCTTTGCGGACTGATGCATGATTCATTTTTTCGCTACCCACGGATTTTTGTGCTATGCACTTCTTCAATCCTTAATATTATTAGTATAACATTTTGTTCATTTCTTAACAATGTACATATCTACCCATTTTGTCCATATTTACAAATTATTTTTCGTATTTTTATCTAAAATAGACAATGATTTTTCTTGTTTTTAATATTATACTGTACTTTAGATAAAAAGGTTAATTATTTTAAAAGGAGAGGTAATCATGAACGAAGTATTAAATAACATTTATACTCGAAGATCTATTCGTAAATTCAAAGAGCAGGACGTTCCAAAGGATCTCGTAGATGAGATTGTCAAAGCAGGAACTTACGCTCCAAGCGGCAAGAACTTACAGACATACCGATTCTATGTAATGCAGAATGCAGATTCTATCAAGAGCCTTCAGGATGTTGTAGCAAAGGGAATGGAGAACCCTGCTTACACATTATACGGAGCAAAGGCAATTGTACTTGTTGCATGTGAGAAAGAAGCTGTCAACGGAGTCAGCGACTGCTCATGCGCGATTGAAAATATGCTTCTTGCAGCACACTCACTTGGACTTGGTGCTTGCTGGATCAACCAGTTAAAATACTGTGGAGACAAAGCAGAAGTTGCAGATTACCTGGAAGATCTTGGAATTGACAAAGACATGCAGGTTGTCGGAATGGTAGGAATGGGATATCCTGATGAAGAGCGCGAGGCTGCTAAGAGACAGGACGATCTTGTTACATATTTGAATTAGTTTTTAGTTTCTTTGCATATAGAAATGGAGAGGGGTTTTGTTCCACTCTCCATTTTCTTATTCTCACACCAATGATATATTTTCATTTTCTAAAATTCATGAATGTCTCGACAATCTATAATTCCACAGATATATTCTGCTTTTCTATTCCATGCTTTTCGACATAACCGGTCAGGAATAATGTCAGTGCTCCGTCTCCTGTTACATTGCAGGCTGTTCCGAAGCTATCCTGAAGTGCGAAGATTGCAAGCATCAATGCTGTACCGTCATCGCCAAATCCAAGAACTCCTGTAATGAGTCCCAATGATGCCATTACCGTTCCTCCCGGAACTCCAGGGGCTCCAATGGCGAAAATCGCAAGCAGGACGCAGAACAGTACCAATGTCTGAATATCTGGTAATGTACCATATAATACCTTGGACACGATCATACAGAAAAACACTTCCGTCAATACGGATCCGCACAGATGGATATTTGCAAACAGCGGCACACCAAAATCCACCATATCTTCTCTTAAAACCTTAGATTTTCTCGCACACCGAAGCGCAACTGCAAGTGTTGCGGCAGAAGACATCGTTCCAACTGCTGTAATATAAGCCGGTCCATAATGCTTTACGACTTCAATTGGATTCTTTCCAGAATAGACTCCTGCTACAACATACAGCACTGTCAGCCAGATATAATGTCCGATCATAACGATTACGACCGCACTGACAAATACCGGAAGCTGCTTTGTAATAGTTCCATCATATGATAAACAAGTGAATGTAAATGCAATAAACACTGGAAGAATTGGAATAATAATCTTTGACACAATTGCAAGTACAATATTTTGGAACTCATCTAAAATAGTAATGATCGTCTTTACTTTTGTCCAGATTGCCGCAAGTCCGATTAAAATGGAAAATGCAAGAGCACTCATGACATTCATAATCTGCGGAATAGTCAGACCAAAAACATCTTCCGGCAATTCTTTTAAGCCTTCAATCTCTGACACAACCGGAAGATTCGGAATAATTGCATATCCAGCTCCCATAGAAAGAAGTGCTGCCAGTACGGACGACGTATATGCAACCATAAGTGCAACTCCAAGCATACGTGACGCATTATTTCCAAGCTTTGTAATAGACGGTGCAATAAATCCGATGACAATTAACGGTACTACAAAGTTAATGACCTGTCCCAGAATATTCTTTAATGGGACAACAACACTCATTACATTTTCCGGGAAAATCTGTCCAAAGATAATTCCAATAACAATACCAATCAATAATTTCACCGGAAGACTGCTAAATATTTTTTTCATACCCTACCTCACTCATTCTTCATGCTTAATAAATTTCTTCTATGTATAAATCATTCTCCTTTTTATCCCAATAAAGAAATTTATTAGTTGAAAATATTATGTTTATTATACAGTTATCAAATATGTTTTGTCTACTTTCATCTTAGAAAAAGGCAATTTCTTATCATAGAAAAAAAGGCATATCCTTTCGGATATGCCTTAAATTCAACGTGCGCGAGAAGATTCGAACTCCCGACCTTCTGGTCCGTAGCCAGACGCTCTATCCAGCTGAGCTACGCGCACATATTATATTTGTTTGCCTCAGTTATTTATGTACCTCAGCAACGAAATTAATTATAGCGCAACGTTTTCTATCTGTCAACAACTTTTTCAAATTTTTTTAAATTATTTTTTAAGCTCTGGTGGCCTGCAAGTCTTCCTTTTCTCTGGCCGTTTCTTTCTTCTTTTTATAATGGTATAATTATTACATATTTACAATACATTAGAAAATGAGGATTTCTTTATGACAAAAAAAGTTGCTGTAATCAATGATCTGTCCGGACTTGGACGCTGTTCCCTGACTGCTGCCATCTCCGTATTATCTGCGATGGGAATCCAGGCCTGTCCACTCCCTACCGCCATTTTAAGTTCACAAACAGAATACCCCAGCTACTACTGTTATGATTTTACCGATAAGATGGATTATTTCCGCCAGGAATGGAAGAAACTAGGCACTTCTTTTTCCGGAATCTATACCGGTTATGTTGCCAGTGTCTGCCAGATTGAACAGATCATGCACTTTCTGGATACTTTCCAGACAGCAGACACCTTTCTTCTGGTCGATCCTGTAATGGGAGACGATGGCGTTACCTATGATATGTATACTTCCGGGCTTCTGACTGCTATGAAAGAACTTGCCGCACGTGCAGATGTTATCACTCCTAACCTTACCGAATTCTGTCTGCTGACGGATATAGATTATAACAGCCTGCAGGATTCGTCTCTGTCTATACAGCAGCTCATTTCACGACTTAAGGATGCAGGGCAGACTTTGACAAAGGATCATGAAAAAAAGGTCCTCATCACTGGTATTCATTTTACTGCAGATGACGGAGTTCATAAGATTGGAAATCTCCTGCTAGATGGCTCTTCACATTTTCTTTCGGCATATCCCTGTTGCAACGGAAGTTATTCCGGTACGGGTGATCTCTTTGCTTCCTGCATCACAGGCGGACTTGCCAGAGATATTTCCCTTACGGAAATGATGCAGACCGCAGGTTCTTTTCTTGAAAAATCATTAATTGATTCTGTAGAAGAACATGTTCCGGTAAACGAAGGCGTTAATTTTGAAAAATATTTGTATCTCTTGCATACATAGAACCTGCCACTGGCAGCTTCTATTGCATACATTGGTATTAAAAATCACCATATATCTTTTGAAAATTTCTCTACTGAAACTCTTTCTTTTGATATATGGTGATCTTCTTTCTATTATTGGTATCTCAGATTGATATTTCGTTACATAATTTCTGACAACGTAATCTGTGCTCCCACAGCTTCTGCCTGTAATTTATAAACTTCCGGATAATATCTTGTCGAAAATACATATTCCCCATCATTTACAAATACTTCAACAGAGGATGTATCGGCCAGAATCTTCAGATTCTCCACTTCTTCCACTTCTACATATCTCATGCTTCTTCCTGAAGATACCGAAGTTTTATCCTGATCTGTAAAATGCATCCGGAATTTTCCATCAGCATAATCCAGGATCAGCTTCTCTGAAAGGATAACTTTAAAGCGGTTCTTTGTAATATCCGAAATTGTCATTTCATATACCGGATATCCCTCTCCTGCCAGCATACCTTTCACATCACTTACCAGATGTTTCTTCTCTTCTAGTTCTCTTATCGGACGTTGACAGATCTTGCCATCTTTTTCAAAGATTTCTCTTGGAAATGTAAAGCAATGCTGCCATCCTGTCTGAATGGTCGGATTGCTGTATTCTTCGCAGTCCGGCATTCCCATCCAGCTGATGTGGATCCTTCTTCCGTCTTCCGTCTCAAAACTCTGCGGGGCATAATAATCAAACCCATAATCCCACAAATGATACTCTGACAACTTGTATTCTCCAAGAATATCTCCTTCTATCTCAAAGTATCCGGACTGATATACATTACGATCCTCCCAGATACCACCTTCCAGTCCCTGAACAGACGTGGAAAGAAGTTTCCTATCTCCGATTTTGAAATAATCCGGGCATTCCCACATATACCCGAATGGCTTTTCGGATTCCACCCGGTTTCTGAACTTCCAGTTTACTTTATCTTCAGATTCAAATACAAGTACCTGACCTACATCTTTGTTCGTTCTTGCACCCTGTACCATATAATAAGTACCATTTTCTTTCCATACCTTTGGATCTCTTACATGACAGGTCAGATCGTCCGGATAATCTGAATTTCTCATCAGTTCTTTTTTCTTTCCGAACGTCTTGCCGTCTTCCGTTATAACCAGAACGGTATTGCCCTCACGTCCGGTGCGGATGTAATCATATTCCCCGTCTTCTAATTTGACATTTCCTGTATAGTACAGATACATTTTTCCATCTTCAATAAATGCGGATCCGGAATATACTCCGTGACAGTCAAATGGCTGATCTGGATAAAGTGCGGTACCCTGATATTCCCACTTAATCATATCCTTGCTGGTATAGTGACCCCACATCTTCACACCGCCTTCTGCATTAAACGGCGAATACTGGAAAAACGCGTGATAGATACCCTGGAACTGGCAGAGTCCATTTGGATCATTCAGCCAGCCGACCGGCGGCATCAGGTGTAGTTTTTCACGAAATTTTCTATCTGATACGGATAACTCTTCTCTTGTTTTCTGGCTTTGTTCTGCTGTCTCTACTAATTTTACAAGATCTCTTGTTAATGCGTTCATAAATCAATCGTCTCCATCTATCTATAAGCATTATTTCTATACACATTATTTTGTAAGTGTCATAACTTTACTTGTTGTCTTAACTTCAGCAGGTTCTGCCTTTGTTACATTTCCGAATTCATCTGTATTTGTCAGAATCATCATTGTTGTCGTCTGATATCCTGCATTCTTGATTTCCTCAAGGTCCGTTTCTACCAGAATATCTCCTGCATGTACTTTATCGCCATCAGAAACTTTCTTTGTAAATCCTTTTCCATCCATTTTTACAGTATCAATACCGATATGGATCAGAAGTTCGCCACCCGCTTCTGTTGTGATACATACGGCATGACCTGTCTCGAAAATATTCGATACTTCTCCGTCGCATGGCGCTACGATTTTTCCATCTGCAGGCTCTACTGCAACGGTAGCTCCGAGCATCTCTGATGCGAATGTCTCATCTGCTACTTCTGCTAACGGAATCTGTGTTCCATTTACCGGGCTTGTTAATGTCTCTTCTGTTGTAGCTGCTGTTGTGTCTGCTGCTGTATCGTCTGTTGCTACTGCGTCTGTTGTTTCCATATTTTCTACTGCTGCTGTCTCTGCTGCATCTGCGGTTGCTGCCTTTGGTTCTGCATCCTTATAGATCAGGAATGAGATCACGAATGCAACACCGACTGCGATCACCATCTCGATCAGGTACTGAAGCGGCTGATTCAGGCAGAGCAGGATACCGAAGATACCTGTCACACCAGTTCCTTTCGCTCCAAGATGTACCAGTGATGCATATAATGCCCCACATCCTCCACCGATACATCCGGCGATGAATGGTTTGAAGAATCTTAAGTTTACACCGAAGATTGCAGGCTCTGTAATTCCCATAAATGCACTGAGTGATGATGGAAGCGCCAGAGATTTGATCTTCTTATCTTTAGACTTAATACCTACTGCAAGTGCTGCAGCTCCCTGTGCTACGTTGGCTGCACTTGCAAGTGGAAGCCAGTATGTAACACCGTATTTTGCAAGCTGTCCGATGTCAATAGCTGTATACATCTGATGAATACCGGTTACTACGGTTGGTGCATATAAACCTCCCATGATCAGACTTCCAATTCCGAGAGGAAGCGTTAGCATCCACTGGATTGCTCCGAGAATTGCATTTTCAGCCCATACGAAGATCGGTCCTACAATTGATAATGTAAGGTAACCTGTTACAAATACGCTGACCAGAGGTGTTACGAACAAGTCAAGAACTTCCGGAACGATCTTATGTAACTTCTTCTCGATCACTGCCAGAATCCATACGGCGATGATAACAGGAATGACGTGTCCCTGATATCCGACCATGTCAATCTTGAACAGTCCGAAGAATACGCTCTGTGTCTGCTGTACACCCTCTGTTGCTACAGTATAAGCATTCTGCAGTGACGGATGGATCATGATCATACCGATAACTGCACCAAGATACTGGTTCGCACCGAATGCTTTTGCAGCTGAGAATGCGATCAGGATCTGCAGGAATGTGTAAGCAATGTTACTGAACAGATTCGCAAATACATAAATCGAACTGTGTGTATTAATATGGAGGAATCCGTTGCTATTCATAAAATCAAGTGAGTTCATGATTCCCATTAAGAAACCGCTGGCTACGATGGCCGGAATAATCGGTACGAAGATATCACCAAGCAGCTTGATCGCACGCATGAACCAGTTCTGCTTCTCTGCAGCTGCCTCTTTTGCCTCTGCTTTCGAGCTTGCCGTGATACCTGCAATGTCGATGAACTCGGCAAATACTTTATTTACCGTACCGGTTCCGAGGATAATCTGAAGCTGTCCCGATGCTTCGAAGACTCCTTTTACCCCATCTACATTTTCAAGTGCTTCTTTACTTACTTTCTTATTATCTGCAATGACAAGACGAAGTCTCGTTGCACAATGTGCTGCAGATGCAATGTTCTTACTTCCGCCGACATGATCCAGGATGTCCTGTGCGGTCTTTCTGTAATCCATATTAACTCTCCTTCCTCGTTCTATGTGTAATCGTTTTCACATCTTGTGATTTTATAATAAGAAAAAAATGCCATTTGTAAAGATGGCATTTTTACTGATATTTGCTATTCGATTTTGTGCGGTTTGCACGAATTCTGTTGTTTTTGACTGATTCGGAATCTATTTACACATTTTGCACACTGATTTTCTGCTCCGGCATCTCTTAGTCTTCTATATTTTCTTCCGGATCATCAATGTTAGCGAGCCGGAATCCAAGTTTGATCTCTACCGGAATGCTTTCATCCCTTTCTATTACATCCAACAGGAGTTCTGCGCCCCGGATTCCACTGGTCTTATAGCCAAAATGCACTGTTGGTATTCCACCTGTTACCGCCTTTAAAAGCTGATTATCGCCAAATCCGGTAACCTGAATCGATGTATTTTCTAATATATAACGGAATCTGGATCCTGTGTCTTCTACATTCTTCGGAATCTGACTTCCGGCATAAGTATGAATCGCTTCGATTGCCCCGGCTGCGATTGTATCAGTGGCGCATGATATGATATCGATGTCATGTTTTTCATTCAATAATTCCAGAACCTTTTCATATCCGGATTCTGTCGTGAACTCCGCCACCTTATAATATCCGTCTTTTAATTCTTTTCCCGACCTTTTCAGACCTTCCCGGAATCCATCTTCTCTGGCCGCTCCAGCTGCTTTATCTTCTCTTGATACTCCGATATATGCAATCTCTTTCCGGCTCTTTGCCGCAACCGCACATCCCATGGCCTCCCCTGCGCCGTAATCATCATGATAAATACAGTTCGCATATTTCGTATGCTGACCAATCACAACCACCGGTACTTTCGATTCTTTCAGAAATCTCCGGTGTTCCGCCGTGATCATCGTTCCCACAAGAATAATCCCGTCTACCGGATAATTCTCGAACAGACGCATATACTCTATTTCCTTCGCCGGTGTATTATCCGTTCCGGCAAGCAGCATCTGGTAATTCCGCTCCGAAAGAACCTTTTCGATTCCTGCCGTGATCCGGCTGATGGATTCTGAATTAATCTTTGGTACAACCACCCCGATCAGACACGCTTTCTTGGTTCTAAGCATACGCGCCTGCGCCGATGGCTGATAGCCGGTCTCATCAATTACTTTCTTAATCTGTTCTTTCTTCTCGTCACTGACGTATCCGCCGTTCAGGTATCTCGACACCGCTGCGCTGGATACTCCTGCCAGTTTGGCAATTTCTTTAATCGTCATACGCTGTTACTCCCTCTGTTCTTCTTCACTGCAGAATATTATAGCACATTCCTTCTACAGATTTTCTCCATTCTTACTGATTAGTATTTATCTGTATTATAACTGAAAAAGCCCGCCTAAGCGAGCTTTTTGCCAGATTGCGTATTAACCTTCAAACTGACTATGGTATAACTTATGGTAAAATCCACCTTTTTTCAGCAATTCTTCATGATTGCCCTGCTCGATGATCTTACCGTCTTTCATAACTAAGATTAACGAAGCATTCCGTATCGTCGAAAGTCTGTGTGCCACGATAAAGCTTGTTCTTCCTTTCATCAGCTTATCGAATGCTTCCTGTACCTGCAGTTCGGTACGGGTATCGATACTTGATGTCGCCTCATCCAGGATCAACATCGGCGGCAGACAGAGCATGACTCTTGTGATACACAGAAGCTGCTTCTGACCCTGGCTGATACTGTCTTCATGAAGCACCGTGTCCAGACCTTTTGGAAGTCTCCGGATGAATTCCCAGCTTCTTGCTTCCTTCGCTGCACGAATGATCTCTTCATCGGTTGCATCCGGTTTTCCAAAGCAGATGTTGTCTCTTACGGTTCCGCTCTTGATCCAGGTATCCTGCAACACCATACCAAAGCTGCTTCTAAGGGCATGTCTGGATACCTCCCGGATGTCCTTTCCATCCACCAGGATCTTTCCTTCATCTACATCATAGAAGCGCATCAGCAGGTTGATAAATGTCGTCTTACCGCATCCTGTCGGACCAACGATTGCAATACGCATACCCGGTTTTACATCCAGATTGAAGTTCTCGATCAGTTCTTTTTCTTTATCATAACTAAATGCCACATCGTCGATTGTAACATTGCCATCAACTTTAGCAAATGCTCCTTCCGCATCCAATGTCTCTTCTTTCTGCTCTAACAGATCAAAGATACGGTCCGCACATGCCAGCGCATTCTGCATCTCAGTGACTACCGAACTGATATCGTTGAACGGCTTCATATACTGGTTCGCATACGCTAACAGTACAGAAAGTCCTCCGACCGTCAGCGTGCCGCCCGGTATCAGAAATGCTCCAAGTAAAGCTACTCCAGCGTAAATGATATTATTGACGAATCGTGTGGACGGGTTCGTTAAACTGCTGTAGAACACTGCTTTCTGGCTGTAGTTCTGCAGTTCTTTATTGATTTCATCAAATCTTCTGGATGATTCTTTCTCGTACCCAAATGCTTTTACTACTTTCTGTCCGCCGATCATTTCTTCAATCAGTGCGGTTTGCCGTCCTCTGGTCTCACTCTGCTTCCGGAACATCGTATAAGATCTGGAAGAAATGAATTTCGCCACTACGAAACTAAATGGTGTCAGTACGATCACCAGCAGTGTTACCCACACATTCTTAGAGAACATGAAAATCAGTGTCACAACGATCGTCACGATTCCTGAAAATAACTGTGTAAATCCCAACAACAGACCATCGGATAAGATATCTGTATCTGCAATGACACGGCTTACAATATCTCCGGTGCTGTGCTGATCCAGATAAGACAACGGCAGTACCTGGATATGACGGATTGCCTGTGAACGGATATCCTGCACGATCCGGTAAGTCATCCGGTTGTTCAACAGATTCATGAACCACGTAGCAAATGCTGATATCACGATAAAAGTCAGAATCTTCTTCAGATAATACCACATCATATCAAAGTTCACCTGATGTGCCGATACAACTTCATCAATTGCATCACCGAATAAAACCGGCACATATAACTGCAATACTACAGAGATTGCAGCAAAGATTACACTGAATGCAAGGAAAATCTTATACTTTCCTATGAGCTTTAATAATTTCTTCATTACTCTGCCGCTCCTTTCTCTGCTTTCTCTGTCATTTTATCCGCTTTGTCCAAATCTTTTCCGGTTTCCTTTGAAGATTTAACTGCAGCCGGACGTTCTTCCGGGAACTGTGAATAATAGATCTCCTGATAGGTCTCGCAAGTCTCCATCAGTTCTTCATGGGTTCCCTGTCCTGCCAGCTCACCGTCCTCCATAACCAGAATCTTGTCTGCCTGACGGATACCGGAAATTCTCTGAGATACCAGGAAGGTTGTCACATTGCCTTCCAGTTCACCGATTGCTTTACGAAGCGCTGCGTCTGTCGCAAAATCCAGCGCACTTAAGCTGTCGTCCAGAATCAATATCTCAGGCTTGCTGAGCAGTGCACGTGCGATCGTCAGACGCTGCTTCTGTCCGCCGGACAGGTTACGTCCGTTCTGTTCTACTTCAAAATCAAGCTTTCCAGGCTTAGCTTCTACAACATCTTTTGCCTGAGCGATTGTGATTGCTTTCCACAGATCTTCATCTGAAGCCTGATCATTGCCCCACTTCAGATTGTCGCGGATACTTCCTTTGAACAGGATGGAACGTTGCTGTACCACTCCGATCTCACTGCAAAGTTCTCCCTGCGGATAGTCCTTTGCATTGATACCATTTACTTTTACCGTTCCTTCCTGTGGATCATAGAATCTCGGGATCAGGCTGACCAGTGTACTCTTACCACTTCCGGTTCCTCCGATGATTCCGATCGTCTGTCCTTTCTTCGCACGGAAGGTGATGTCCGATAAGCTGGATGCTCCGGCACCTTCGTATGTGAAGGTGACGTGGTTGAATTCAACTGCCAGATTACTGTCGGCCTGATCATTCTCGCCATCTGTCTCATATTTTCTTTGATCAGCATTTATCTGTTCATTCTTCATCTGCTCAGCCGCCACTTTATATTCCATGCTGGACTTCACATCCAGAATACCGGCCACACGGTCTGCGCAAGCCATTGATTTGTTCAACGTAATGATCAGGGATGCCAGCTTGATCAGTTCTACGATAATCTGTGCCATATAGTTATACAGTGCTACCACCTGCCCCTGCTGCAGATTCCCGATATTGACCTGCACTCCGGCACGCGCGATCAGTAACACAGTTGCTCCGTTAATCAATACATACGTGAGCGGATTCAGAAGGGCAGAAATTCTTCCTACGAACTCATTCAATCTTGTAAGTTCTCTGTTTCCTTCTTCGAATTCTTCCACCGACTGTTCTTCCCTGCAGAATGCACGGATGACACGGACACCTGTCAGATTCTCTCTCGTAAGTCCTGTCACACGGTCCAGACCTGCCTGTACTTTCTTGAACAGCGGAATACTGATCAGCATAATCGAAAATACAACGACAAACAGGATCGGTACTGTCACTACAAAGATCAGTGCACAGCGTACATTGATGGTAAATGCCATCACCATCGCACCGATTACGACAAACGGACTTCTAAGTAACAGACGCAGTCCCATGTTAATTCCGTTCTGCACCTGGTTCACATCGTCCGTCAGTCTCGTGATCAGTGTGTCTGTTCCGAGCGTATCCAGTTCTGTAAATGACAATCCCTGGATATGGTCGAACATTGCCTGTCTGACGCTGGTCGCAAATCCAACACTTGCCTTTGCGGCAAAGAACTGTGCGGTAAAACTGCACAACAGTCCGACTGCTGCCATGAGCAGTAACACGAAAAACATTTCCACAATATATCCATGGTCATTCTTTGCAACGCCCACATCAATAATCTGAGCTACCACAACCGGAACCATAAGGTCGAACACGACTTCTAATAATTTGAATAGCGGTGCCAGAATACTCTCTCTGCGGTAAGGTCTCAGAAACTTCTCAAGACGCTTCATTTCTTTCACTCCATTCCTTTTTCCGATAACTAATAAGTCATCGTTATCTACTTATTATAATATCCCTTGACTGTTTTATTATAGTCCGTTATCATTGATATGAATAATATTGTTTTTATAGCTTTGCAATACAAAAAATATATAAGGCAGGTAATCCAACATGGAACTCAGACAGTTAGAATATTTCCGCGAGATCGCATCCACCGGCAGCATCAACGAAGCTGCAAGACACTTAAATATGTCCCAGCCTCCGCTCAGCTACCAGATCCGTCAGCTGGAAAATGAATTAAATGTAAAACTTTTCGACCGCACCAGCAAGGGCGTTACTCTTACTGAAGCCGGAAAGCTTCTCTACGACCGCTCCGGTAACCTGCTGGAATACGCCCGATCTACCGAACTGGAAGTCTCAAAAACCGGGAAAAAACGGATCCTGCGTATCGGTCTGACTCCCACAACTGTAGATACCATCATGCCTTATATTTCCCAGTTTTCAAAAAAAAATCCCGACGTGAACTTTGAAGTCCACGACGGGATCACTTACTCGCTTTATCAGTATCTTCTGGACGGGATCATCGATATCTCCGTTGCCAGAACACCACTGCGTCTTGACGAAGTGTCTTATATGGAATTGTGTTCTGAGCCGATGATTGCAGTATCAGCACCCAAAAATATGGTTTCAAAGACCGCTGACGTTACCACAGATACACCGCATAATTCTTCGAAACACAATGCGGTTTCTTCCTTAAAGCTCTCCGATCTTTTACATAGACCGCTGATCTTATACCGGAGATACGAAGAACTCATCATGAATACCTTTCATGCCCAGAATATGAATCCGGACATCTTCTGTGTCTGCGATGATCCCAGAGGTGCCATGCTGTGGGCGAAAGAAGATCTTGCAACTGCCATCTTTCCGCAGTCCATGGCCAGCTTGTGTGACGGACTTTGTATACAAAAATTGGATGAGCCGGATCTTATAACTAAGATACTTCTGATCTGGGCGAAGGGAAAGAAACCGGTGCCGCTGATGCAGGAATTTCTGGATGTGTGTGGTGAGCATTAGCACATTAGAGCTTGCGGCTCACCCACCATATACCAATTATAAGATATACCGCCATCATTCCTAATATGGCAGATGTTGCAACCAGTTGATTCATATTTTCCAAAGCAACTACTAACAGCAGAAGTACAATTTCGCCACACCAATAGGACCAGATACATTTCCTTTTTCCGTAATCAGTAATCCAAGTTTTGGAATCCACGATCCAGAGTAAATTGATGAATATTCCAAAACCAATAGATACAATTAGAGAAGTGGCCGCTTCCGCTGACATATTTATCATTCCATTTTTTACAAATACAATACATAACACCAATAAATCATACGCCAATAACAATATGCCATTTCTTTTCAATGATTTGATACTTTTCTGCATATCCATCTCTCCTCTCCAAATAGAAATCTTAGATAAACCCATCTACTTCTTCCTGCAGATTTACTCCATAAGAGAATACATAGGCTAAACATAAAACAATAATTCCAAAAATGAATCCTCTCACTTCAAAATTGATATCTTTCAGTCCATTCATTTTAATCAATACTCCGCAAATATAAACGACCACATTCTGAATCGTCGGCATTACTATACTGTAAATTCCTATTTTCTTTACTCTTTCTACATTTTCTGCTGTAAACGGTGTGCCCATTTCTGGTTGTTCCTTTGTGCCTTCCAGTGACTTCAGTATTTTATGAACGTTGCGAAAAATCAGGGCCAGTAATATAGATGTTGCTCCCAACAGCAGAAGCCACACGGATACCAGATGCATCCGCATATTTCCCTTTGCATCAATCAGTGTAAAGAACATCCCGTAGGCATTCATCATGGTATCCTGTTTGATGCCGAATATAGCCCCGTTAATGTGCACGCTGTGCATAGGTATAGCCGATCCCGCCCAAAGTAATACGATACCATCGAACCAATGTAAGATTTCCAGAAATCTCATCAGACTGGTCAGTGGTTTCCGGAATTTTTCAAAACTTTTCATCTTCATATTATTCACCCTCCTCTTCATCCAGATTTCCATCAAATTTTAAAATATCACCTACATCACATTGAAGGAAATAACAGATACGATTCATCGTATGCAAACGGATACCTTTGGCTTTTCCGCTTCGGAGTACCGACAGATTGGCCTCGGTAATACCGACTTGTCTGCATAATTCTTTTGAAGTCATTCCCTTCTTTTTCAGGACTTCATCCAAGCATATACGAATTCCCATATTTCCTCCTTTCTGTGTTTGAAAATTATTGTTTTTCGATAATTTCAAGATTATTGTAGCATAAAAATTATTGAAAAACAATAATTTTTTCAACACCTTTACATATTGCTTCTTTCTGATACACAAAAATCCCCTGACACTATTATCTGCCAGAGGATTTTAATTCTCACTTTATTTTATTTTCAATCACAATTAAGCACGTAATTCAACGCCTAATTTCTTCAGTTCATCAAGAATCTTCTCAACGATCTTAGATACTTCTGCGTCTTCTAACGTACGGTCTTTTGCTCTGAATGTTAAGGAGTATGCTACGGATTTATATCCTTTTTCGATCTGGTCTCCTTCGTAGACATCGAATAATTCGTAGGATTCGAGAAGTTTTCCACCTTTATCTTTGAAGATCTTCTCAAGCTGTCCAACGAAGATGTCTTTCTTCATAACCATACTTAAATCACGTTTCATTGCTGGGAATTTAGCTACTCCTTCGTATTTGCGGTCGAAGGTTGCTTTTGGTACTAATGTTGGCATGTCGATGACTGCTACATAGACCTCACCTTTCATGTTATAGTTATCCATAACTTCTGGATGAATCTGTCCGATGTAGGCAATCTTTTCTCCATCGATCGTCACATCTGCTGCTCTTCCTGGGTGTAAGAATGGATGTTCACCTGTTGGTGCATATTCAGATCTTCCACCTAATCCTAAGGAATCAAGCATATCTTCTACAACACCTTTTAATGTGAAGAAATCACATTCTCCGTACATTCCAAGTGTCATCTGCATTCTTTCATCTGGTAATTCTGTTAATGGTAATGCTTTTGGAATGTAGATATTTCCAAATTCATATAATCTTACATTTTTATTTCTGTGTGCCAAGTTTGTGGACAGAGATGTTAACATTCCGTTTAAGGAAACGGTTCTCATGATACTGAAGTCTTCTCCTAATGGATTTGAAATCTCGATTGCCTGACGTTCTTTTGCATCTTCAGCTAATAATAATTTATCGAATACTTTTGGACTTTCGAAGGAATATGTCATTCCACCACAGAATCCGTTCTGTTCTGCTACATTTCTGCAGACATCTTCAACACGGATCTTGAATGGTTTCTTACCGGCTGTGGATTCTCCGTTTGGTAATGTAACTGGGATGTTATCATATCCGTAGAATCTTGCAACTTCTTCTGCAAGGTCTGCCATACGGTGAAGATCCTGACGGAAGGATGGTACGATGACTTCATTTGTTGCTTCATCATATCCAAGGTCGATTCTTCCGAAATATTCTAAGACTTCTTCTTTGGATACATTTGTTCCAAGAAGGGCATTCATCTTGTCTACTTCTAATGGAAGGCGGATCTGTTTGACTGGATTTGGATAAACATCAATGGCTCCTCCAACAACTTCTCCTGCTCCTAATTCTTCGATCAGCTGGCATGCACGATCCATTGCTACCATTGCATTTTCTGGGTCTAATCCTTTTTCGAATTTACCAGATGCATCAGTTCTTAAACCAATTCTCTTAGAAGAAAGTCGGATATTTGTTCCGTCAAAGCATGCTGCTTCGAATAATAATGTCTTGATATCATCTGTTACCATAGAGTTTTCTCCACCCATGATACCTGCAATTCCTACCGGTTTCTTGCCGTCACATATCATAAGCATAGTATCGTCAAGCTCCCTCTCCTGTCCGTCAAGAGTCACGAACTTCTCGCCCTTATCAGCTTTTCTTACGATTATCTTTTTGTCCTCAATCTTATCAAGGTCATATGCGTGCATAGGCTGTGCATACTCCTCCATAACATAGTTTGTTATATCTACGATATTGTTTATAGGACGGATTCCCACTGACGCAAGTCTTCTCTGCATCCATTCCGGAGACGGTGCAATCTTGATGTTTTTTACAACTCTTGCCGTATATCTAGGGCAGAGTTCAGGATTTTTTACTTCAACTGAAATATAATCATTTACATCTTCGCTGTTTCCTGTCTCTTTAACCTCAGGTACTACAAGCTCCTTGCCAAATGTTGCAGCAACTTCCCTTGCAATACCTATCATTCCGAAACAGTCTACTCTGTTTGATGTTATCTCGTACTCAAATCTTACATCGTGAAGTCCTAAAAGTTCTACTACATCTGAGCCAATCTTTGCGTCCTTGTACTCAGGGTTATCACTCAATATATAAATCCCGTCTTTTGCAGCATCAGGGTACATATCAGTTGTTGAACCAAGTTCCTCGATAGAGCACATCATACCAAATGACTCAACTCCGCGGAGTTTTCCCTTTTTAATCTTAAATCCGTTCTCTGACTCTCCGTCCTTGTGTGAACTTGCAACATGACCGCCATCGAGAACAACAGGAACTTTCTGTCCCTCCTTAACATTTGAAGCACCTGTTACTATCTGTACTTCCTTTCCGTCCTCGTCAACCTGTACCTGACAGATAACAAGCTTGTCTGCGTCAGGGTGTTTCTCAATCTTATTTATCTTACCTACAACAATCTTATCAAGGTTTTTGTCAAATTCGGTAAATCCCTCAACCTTTGTACCTGATAAAGTCATTGCATCCGTATATTCCTGAGCTGTACAGTCAAGGTCAGGAACATA
>ERZ833782.1642-NODE-1642-length-18164-cov-2.737699_pt1 | contig 18164 bp, 13 predicted proteins | sample MGYA00519577_ERZ833782 | MGnify/ENA primary metagenome ERZ833782 (study PRJEB31850, sample SAMEA3708745) | human gut metagenome | biome: human gut; feature: human-associated habitat; material: faeces | place: China | collected 2014 ...
CTCCTCTTCATTCCAGAAATACTGATCATAAACAGCCAGAGCCTCATCAAGGAGTTCCTCCGCCCCAGACCTTCCGGCTGTCAGTGCGGAAGATGCAGCCAGGATCACAAATGCATGGGCATAACACTGTTTATTGGGCACAATATCTCCTTCCGGTGTTACACCTGCATACCAGCCACCGTTTTTTTCATCGTGAAGCTCTCCCCTCAGACCTTTCAATGCCGCATCCGCAAGTTCTCCGCTTCCCTCATGGCCAAGCATCAGACCCAGACTGTATACATGAGCCATACGACAGGTGATCCAGGTTTCCCGGTTTCTGTCCTTCCATGGTGTTCCGTCGTCCCCCAGATAATAGGAACCTCCATTCGGTGAAGGAAACCGATGTCCGAAATTCAAAAGATCCTCACAGGATGCTTTCAGGAATTCCCGGTTTTCTTTTGTGTTAATCTCATATTTGCTGTTCATTTCAACCACCCCATCTGTTTTTCTTTAGGATATCATTCTTTTTGGGGAACTTCAATTCTTTTAGATTATTCTGGCAGACTAATAAAAAAGGAGAATGCCACATACGCATTCTCCTCATATTCAGACTTCTTAATTCCATTACCGCAACGGTCGCAGACAGTCCTGTATTAATCTTCAAAACAGGTGATCACATAACGGTCACTTTCTGTGATCACATCGGAAACATTATCCCTGTCCCAGATCGCATCACTGATGATATCTTTCAGCTTATCATCCATAACGATATTAAAATTCTCCTCGATCACCTGAAACGGAACTCCCTCATTCTTCTGTGCATACTCCATGATAAAATCAAGAATCTTCTCTTCCATACTTCAAAATCTGCCTTTCTGTAAATACTAACGTTTAATATATTACATCAGATTTCCGCAGATGTCCAGATATTTTCCAGACATGTCCATGCGGTATTCCATAGGATATTATGCCAGTATACACACGCCCTTCATATTTCGCTCTATATCAGAATCTGGTATGCCGGTTCACATATTTTGCTTTATATTTTGAGTACACAATGGTCTGATCCTTATAAAGGCCATAATACCCCGATGCCGCATAGCTGATAGATACTGCGATCAGATAGAAGGATACTCCTTTAAATCCAAACATTTCAAAAGCAATCAGGATCGAAGTGATCGGACAGTTGGTCACACCGCAGAAAACTGCTGCCATTCCGCAGGCTGCACAGATTGACGGAGAAATTCCCATGAGATTACCCATCACACAGCCAAAGGTGGCTCCGATGCAGAAAGAAGGTACGATCTCTCCCCCACGGAATCCTGCACGCATAGTCAGTGCAGTAAGCACCATTTTCCAGAAAAAGGCGAAAGTACCCGCCTGTCCGTTTTCCACCGCTTTTTCAATAAGCTCCGCACCAGCGCCCATATATTCATCTGTTCTCAGAATAAAGGTGACAACAATGACCAGGCAGGCACCCACTGCAACCCTGACATATTTATTCTTAAACCATCTGCCATAAAGTCCTGCTGCACCATTCAGGGCAATACAGAACATAATGCTGACAACTGCACAGCCCAGAGCGATCACTCCCATTTTCAGGCCAGTTTCCACAGTCAGTGCCGGAATATCTGTCACATGAAAACTTTCCGGCGTGACTCCCATTCCGGCTGCAAATCCGGAAGCGACCAGTGACGCGATCATACATGGCATCAGTGCCGCATAGTACATCACTCCCACACTAACCACTTCCAGCGCAAAAACTGCCGCTGCCATCGGTGTTCCAAACAATGCGGAAAACGCCGCGCTCATGCCGCACATGACAATTACATGACGGTCCTCCTCGTCCAGATGGATCCATCTTCCAAGCTGGTTGGCAATACTTCCTCCAAGCTGGATCGCTGCTCCCTCACGTCCCGCAGAACCACCGGTAAGATGAGTCAGTGCCGTTGTGATAAAGATCAGTGGTGCAGAAAGGATCGGCACATTATCTCTGGAACGCACGGTAGAAAGAACCTGATTGGTCCCTCCATCCTCTTTTCCAAGCTTCTCATACAAAAATACAATGACAAGGCCGGATAACGGAAGCAAAAGAAAAATCCATTCATGAGCCTTCCGGTAACCGGTTACTGCCTTCAACGTAAAAGAAAACAGTGTGCTGGCAGCTCCTACGATACATCCTGTAATGACAGCAAGAACCAGCCACTTGATCAGATTTGACATATCCCGGCTGATTCTTGCACTGTAATAATATAAATGTTCCTTTAATCTTTTGTTATGATCTATCCCCATGTTCTTTCCCTTCTTTTCTTTACTGTCTGCATTATACTACATTTTTCCTCTCAGTAAAAGCAGGAAGAGAAAGCCCTGTTATTTTTTCTTCCGGGAAATATGCCTGTGTATCAGGATCGAGAATACACTGATCATCACAAGAAGCACTGCGGAGAGCCAGAATGCCGGAGACTTCGGATTTTTGATATTTGCTCCAAATATTGTAGCGAGAATAACTCCCGGCAGCGTTCCAAGCATGCCACCTGCCATATAGGTTCCAAATGGGATCTTTTCAGCTCCGAGAAACAGACTCACAGCATCTCCCGGTAAAAAGTTCAATGTCCGCATAAAAAATGAAATATACAGGGAATTTCCGTTCTGGTAATCTACTACTGTTCTCAGCTTCGGATATTTAGCTGTAAGACTTTCCACCATGGATGCACCTGAAAAACGTCCCATCCAATATGGAAGTGCCAATGTGACTGCTCTTCCCAGAAAGTTCACCAGAAGTGCTGTTCCTGTAGAAAACAGATGCCCTACAGCAAGCTGCAGGATCGCAATTGGAAATATAAAAGAAACACTTTTCACTGCATAAAGCCCAAGCATAAGTAATGCAGCCTTAACAGGTTCCTCCGGTGTATAGCTTAAGATCCTTCTCACAGACAGATCCTCTCTATAATGGATACAGAAAAGGAGAAATACAAGAAAGAGCACCGCCGGCAGATATTTTCTGATGTTATCAATCATTTTTTTCATGGTCTGATCCCTCCGTTTTCAAAAAAAGAGCACCGGCACCTGTTTCCGGTACCGTGCTCTTTCATAAGTTCTGCTTTTTTAAATTTCAGGATCAGCAGCCTTTCTTCGCTGCCTTTCTCTCCTGGTCTTCTTTCCACATTTCCTCTGCTACCGGCTTCCAGTTTTCAGCATACCGGTCACATTTCGCACAGAGATGCTCCGCACTCTCCGGTGACTGAAGATCTGTGGAATGTGCTCCGGATTTTTCTACCATTTCTCTCAGCTTCTGCGGATTTTCAAGCATCGGGCATGGACGGTACATATTGTCATTAAACGGCTGTCCGTCATGATATGCCATCATCATCGGAGACTGCAGTGCTTCCAGAAGTGTTTTTTCGCGGATATTGGAATCAGAATAGTGGATAAACACACATGGATCGATATCGCCGTTTGCATTGATATGCAGATAGCGACGGCCGCCTGCAATACATCCTCCCACAAACTCTGCATCATTCTGGAAATCCATGGCAAATAACGGCTTTGTTGCACGGTATCTACGGATACGCTCATAAGTTTCTCTTCTCTGTTCAGGTGTTGGGAGCAGCTCCGGTGCAGCATCATTTCCAACCGGCATGTAATGGAAATACCAGATGAAATACGCTCCAAGATCGATCAGGCTGTCATAAAACTCCTCAGATGTAATGGATGCAAAATTCGCACTTGTGTAACATGCGGAGATACCAAAAACAAGCTTCTTTTCTCTGAGGAGATTAATTGCCCTGATAACCTTCTGGTATACACCATTTCCTCTTCTGCCATCTGTTGCAGTCTCAAATCCTTCCAGTGAAATCGCAGGAACAAAGTTTCCTACCCGAAGCATATCATTTGCAAAATCCTCATCGATCAGTGTTGCATTTGTGAAAGAAAGGAAGATACAATCATTATGCTTCTCGCAAAGACGGATCAGATCTTTTTTTCTTACAAGAGGTTCTCCTCCTGTATAAATATACATATAAACACCAAGCTCTTTACCCTGGCGGATAATATCATCGATCTCATCATAAGTGAGGTTCAGCTTGTTTCCATACTCTGCTGCCCAGCATCCTGTACAGTGCAGATTACAGGCACTTGTAGGATCAAGAAGGATTGCCCACGGAATATTACAGCCATATTTTTTACGGCATTCATCCTGTCTCGGCCAGCCTGCAAGGTTTGCATTGATAAAGAAGTTTGCAGCCAGAGTTTTCATAACATGTGGATCAATATCAGTTACCAATCTATGAATAAATGGATAATACGGATGTTCCGGATTGGAAATGGCTTCGCGGATCATCGCTCTCTGTGTAGGAAATCCACCACCGGAAAATTTATCTGCCCAGTCCATGATCTTGATAAAATTCTTATCCGGATCTTTGTAAACATAGTTGAATGCCTGTTCAAGTCCGAATTTCTTAAGTGTATTCATTGCGCTCATACTATCTCTCTCCTTATTTCTCTCAATATGTAGATATGCAGATCCAGCTAAACGGACATCCTCATTCCGTCACACTGCATTTTGAGCAGCAAAGCCATCTCTCGGTCTTTGCCTGACTCATGGTGTTACTGTACGTTTTTTTCATTTGAATAACAATAGACAATATAATTGGTATGACCAAAAATTAGGCAAATCTGTTAAAATGCCTAAATATTATTAACATCTTCGCTAAATAACATTTGTTATTTTTGTGCATACTTACTGTTTTCATGATGTTTCTCCACAAAAAAACACCCTGGCAAAGGCAGAAAAAATATTCCGCCCTGCTTCGGGTGTTTTTAATATATCTTATTTCTTTACTACGATATTGATGATCTTCTTCGGTACATAGATCTCTTTGATGATATTTCCGGAGATCTTATCTGCAACTGCCTTCTTTCCTTCGGCAATCGCATCTTCTTTGGATATCTCTGCCGGAATACTGATAACAGCCTTGGTCTTGCCGTTGATCTGAACCGGAACCTCGATCTCATCATCCTTCATAAGCTCCTCATCGTGAGCCGGCCACTGTGCATGGAAAATGGAATCCTCATGACCAAGCTTCTCCCAGATCTCCTCTGCAATATGAGGAACAAATGGCGCAAGAAGAATGGTAACTGTCTCGATGGTTTCTTTGTCAACAGCACCGTCATTCTGCTTTGCGATAGCGATCAGCTTGTTTGTGTATTCCATAAATCCGGACACTACGGTATTCAAGCTGAAGGCCTCAAGTCTGCTGGTGATATCGTATACCATCTTATGACGGGTCTTCTCCATCTCTTTGGTAGCCGGGATATCTTTCTCAATGCTGTCAAGAGCCAGATTCCAGAAACGTTTCAGGAATCTGGATACGCCATCGATTCCTCTGTCATCCCATTCTGCATCCAGTTCCGGCGGTCCTACGAACAGCTCATACATACGTAAGGAATCACATCCGTAATCATTTACAAGATCATCCGGTGAAATAACATTTCCTTTGGATTTGCTCATCTTGATTCCGTTTTTACCTGTGATCATACCCTGGTTGAACAGCTTAACAAACGGCTCATCGAAATCAATAGCTCCGATATCATACAGGAACTTGGTGTAGAATCTGGAGTACAGAAGATGAAGAACAGCATGCTCTACACCACCGATATACATATCTACCGGCAGATATTTATCAGCTTTCTCTTTGGAAACCAGTTCTTTATTATTCTTACTATCTACATAACGGAGGAAATACCAGGAAGATCCTGCCCACTGAGGCATAGTGTTTGTCTCACGTTTTGCAGGAGCACCACAGCATGGGCATGTGGTATTTACCCACTCGTCAATAGCTGCAAGTGGTGACTCTCCGGTTCCTGTCGGCTGGTAGCTTTCTACCTCCGGAAGTCTTAACGGAAGCTGATCCTCCGGTACCGGTACCGCACCGCATTTCGGGCAGTGTACGATCGGGATCGGCTCACCCCAGTAACGCTGACGGGAGAATACCCAGTCTCTCAGTTTATAGTTGACAGTCTTACGTCCGATACCCAGCTTCTCGATGATATGCGGTGCTTCCTTCTTCAGTACGGAAGATTCCATTCCGTTCCACTCACCGGAATTGATCATGGTTCCGGAAGCCTCTGTGTAAGCTTCTGTCATATTCTGAATTTCTTTACCGTCTTTTGCGATAACCTGGATGATCGGAATATCAAATTTCTTTGCGAACTCAAAGTCACGGTCATCATGTGCAGGTACACACATGATAGCACCTGTACCATAATCAGCAAGTACATAGTCAGAAAGCCAGATCGGAAGCTTCTCACCGTTCAGCGGATTGATCGCATAAGTACCTGTGAACACACCGGTCTTCTCTTTATCCTGAAGACGGTCTACATTGGATTTCATGGAAGCATCAAAGATATATTTCTCTACAGCCTCTCTTGTCTCGTCTGTTGCAAGAGATTTTGCAAGAGCATGCTCCGGTGCAAGTACCATGAATGTTGCTCCGTGAAGAGTATCCGGTCTTGTTGTATAGACAGTGATCTTCTCTTCTCTTCCCTCAACCGGGAAATCGACCTCTGCGCCGTAGGATTTGCCGATCCAGTCTGTCTGCATCTTTTTAACCTTCTCCGGCCAGTCCAGTTTATCCAGATCACTTAAAAGTCTGTCTGCATATTTTGTGATGCGGAGCATCCACTGACGGAGGTTCTTTTTGGTAACCGGAGTACCACAACGCTCGCAGCATCCGTTTACAACCTCTTCGTTTGCAAGACCTGTCTTACAGGAAGGGCACCAGTTGATCGGGAACTCCTTCTCATATGCAAGACCCTCTTTGAACATTTTTACAAAGATCCACTGTGTCCATTTATAGAATTCCGGATCTGTTGTGTTAACCTCCATATCCCAGTCATAGATTGCTGCGATATCGTTGATCTGACGTTTGATATTTTTGATGTTTGCTGCTGTGGATACTGCCGGATGAACACCCATCTTGATGGCATAATTCTCAGCCGGGAGACCAAAAGCGTCCCATCCCATCGGGTGGATCAGGTAATAACCCTGGAGCATTTTATAGCGGCTCCATACATCAGAGATCACATAGCCTCTCCAGTGTCCTACATGAAGACCGTTTCCGGACGGATACGGGAACATATCCAGACAGTAGTATTTCGGTTTCTTGCCATCATTGACATTTACCGGCTTTTTCTCCCAGTTTGTGCGCCATTTCGCTTCGATGGCTCTATGGTTATAAGGTGCAGCCATTTTTTTATTCCTCCTGACAAATTACTCAGTATTAATACTTTAATGCTTTCACACACTGCTATTAATTTTAACTACTTATGATGTATTTGTCAAACAGAAATCCAAAAACAGCCCTTTTCCATCAAAATATACATGAACCTGCAATCCTGGACTGGTTTAGTTGACGCTTCTTTTTTCACATGATATAATTTCCTGCATGTATTTTCCTATATTATACATACATACTTATCTTAGGAGGGAACGCATAAATGAAATCTTTTTATTCCTGGTACCGGAAACATATTACCGGTGCGATCTTTACAGGACTGATCCTGGGTATTCTCACAGGGCTTTTCCTGGCCGGACGGTTTGAACCTGTCCTCACTGTGACCAGTCTGATCGGAAGTATCTACATGAACGCCCTGAACATGATGATCTTTCCCATGGTCTTCTGTTCCATTGTCATTGGGATCTGTTCCATCGGAAACGCACGTACTACCGGCAAGATCACTGCAGCATCCATGATCTATTTTCTCTGCACAACGGCACTTGCCAGCCTGTGCGGACTGATCATCCCGAGACTGATCCATCTCGGAGAGGGAGTCAAATTTGAGATGGCAACGGCAGACATCCAGGCTACAGAAATGAGCAGTATCCTTGATACCCTGAAAAACCTGATCCCTTCCAACCCAATCGCCGCATTTGCTGACGGAAACATGCTCCAGGTTCTGGTGTTTGCCCTGATCATCGGTTTCACACTGATCGCAGTCGGTGAAAAAGGAACTCCATTCCTGAATCTGATTGATTCCGTCAATGAAGTATGCCTGAAGATCATCACAACCATCATGTACTTTACACCCATCGGTGTTTTCTGTACCATCGTACCGGTTGTGGAAGCCAACGGAACTGAAACGATCATTTCCCTTGCAACACAGCTTGTTATTCTGTATGTGGCATTCTTTGGCTTCGCTATTGTAGTGTACGGTCTCTCTGTAAAGCTGATCGGCAAACAGAGTCCGCTGAAATTCCTGAAAGCGATCCTGCCGGCAGCACTGAACGCCTTCGGAACCTGCTCAAGCTCCGCAACCATTCCATTAAGCAAGCAGTGTATGGAAGAAGAAATGGGCGTATCCAACCAGATCACCAGCATCGCCATTCCTCTTGGTGCTACCGTTAATATGGATGCTGTATCTATCCTGATGTCCTTTATGATCATGTTCTTTGCAAACGCCTGCGGAATCCATGTAAGTATTCCTCTTATGATCATTATCCTTCTTGCAAACGTACTGCTTTCCGTTGGTACTCCAGGTGTTCCCGGTGGCGCTATCGCATCTTTCGCAGCACTGGCAACTATGGCCGGACTTCCTGCCGGAGTTCTTGGTGTTTATATCAGCATCAATACCCTCTGTGATATGGGCGCCACCTGCGTCAATGTTATCGGTGACATGGCATGCTGCTCTGTACTGAAAAATGTTATCAAGATTGAGGAAGAAGCATAAACAGATTTTTCTGAAGTGTTATTTAAACAGAACACAAATTACTTTACATAAGATATTTTATGTAAATCAATAGCAGAAAAGCCGTAAGATATATGTTTAAGAAACTTTCACATATACTTACGGCTTTTCTGTTTATCAACTGTTCACATCCTATATTCTTTATAATGTCTAACGTAAATGATGTAACACAGAAATTTATATTTCATTTTGCTGACTTTATTTTTTCAGAACACGGTAATTTTCTTCTCTGTCGTAATCCTTATGGATTCCATCGTCTTCATATAAGGTATACTCCGCACCTTCATATCCGAGAAGCTGCATATTTTTTGTATCCAGAGCTGCCACACATTCCGCTGCTTCTGCAACCGGAATACATTTCCCCTTCCGGATAAACAGCGGGATCTCATTCAGTGCCACTTCCACATAATGTACACCTTTTCCCAGAATCTCCTCTGCAATGGTTCCGTCCGGAAGGAATTTCACAAATTTCATCTCCTCCGGAAGATATACATAACGGCCTCTTGCGTTCTGTTCATAAACCGGAGCGATCATGATCTCATTTCCAAGAAGCAGCTGGTCCTCCACATGTACGGCAATCTTATCCTCCGGGTAAACAAAGCCTAACGGCCGGAAATACATATCATCGTTCAGAGCAGCCTTCATATATTCACTGTAAAGATATGGAATAAGACGATATCTTACACCGATCACATGGCGGAAATCCTCCACATTTTCGAACTGGTAGCATTCCTGCTCTCTGGTACCAATCGCTGTATGATCACGCATCAGCGGTGTGAATACTCCAAGTGCCAGGAAACGAAGCAGCAGTTCTCTTGTTGTATCAGCGCCAAATCCGCCCAGATCTGCTCCCGCATACAGGAAACCACACATATTCAGAGATGGCATCATCTTCAGGTTCAAAAGGATATGAGCCCACCAAGATTTATTATCGCCGGTCCAGATTCCTCCGTAGCGATGCATACCAATATAAGATGATCTGGAAAACATCAGAAAACGTTTTTCCGGATCGATCCGTTCAAAAGCCTCCCCTGCTGCTCTGGTCATATTGTAGCCAAACAGGTTATGGACTTTGTCATGGCGGATCTTTCTGCCATCCACATTATGGTAAAATCTCCGATAATCTTCAGGATTGTTTGCTGCATTGCGAAGTGCGCTCTGCATATTCCAGATATGGATCTTTCCTTCCGTATCTTTTGCAAATTCTCCTGCAAGCTCTTTGACCTCTTTCATTCCCTCTGTGGAATAGAAGATCGCCGGCTCATTCATATCGTTCCAGAAACCGTCGATTCCCTTCTCGATCAGGAAACGGTATTTGTCACCGAACCATTTTCTGGCATCTTTGTTCAATACATCCGGAAAATGAGTATCCCCCGGCCATACAGCAGCTACAAAATCACTGCCGTCCTCTCTCTGGCAGAAGTAGCGGTTTTTGACACCCTCCTCATAAACATCGTATCCCGGCTCTACCTTGACGCCGGCATCGATGATCGGGATCAGACGGATATCCTGATTTTTCAGTTCCTTTACGAATTCCGGAAAATCCTGAAAATTCTCTTCACTTAATGTAAAGTCCTTATAAGACTGCATATAATCGATATCCATATAGATCATATCAATGGGAATATGATTTTCACGATATCCGGCTGCAACCTTCCGGAAATCCTCTTTTGTAGTATAGCCCCATCTGCTCTGACCAAATCCAAAGGCAAATTTCGGCGGGATATAGCTTCTTCCGATCACATGCCGGAACTGCTTTACAATATCATAGGGACTCTCCCCTTCGATCACATAAAGCTTCAGGTCTGCATTTTCGCAGGTCACCTTCATGGTATCCATTCTGGTATAGCCAATGTCAAAGGTGATCGCTGCCGGATAGTCAAAAAACATTCCAAAGGTTTCTTTTCCGGACACAATAATGAGATTATGTGCACCGTACAGGGAATGTTTATCCTCGGTATGCTCCGGATCATCGGTACAGTTACTGGTGTAAATAAATCCTCTCTTGTTGATACCGCGGTTGGATTCTCCCAGTCCATAAATGATATCCTCTTCATCCATGATATAAGTAAAAGAAAAACCGTCTTCTGCACAGATTTCTCCATACCCTGGTTTTCCCTCTTCTGTCTCAATGTTTTCTGTCAGTGCCTCAGTCTCAAAGGGCTCTCCATATACATATTTTTTTATCATTTTTCCCTCTCCTGTTACAGCTTTCTGTAAAGAACAAATGCCTCATAAGGTTTCATGAGCACTTTCTTTTCAAAATCCTTTCTTCCAAGATTTGTGATCAGACATTCTGCATTTTTCTGAAATTCTTCCGGAATTTCCATTTCTGCCACATGCTCACTGAAATTGCAGACTGTGAGAAGCTTCTCTCCCTCAAGGGTTCTGGTATATGCAAAAATCTGATCATGATCTCTGTAAAGTGCCTCGAAAGCACCGTAAACGATCACCGGTTTTTCTTTTCTTAAACGGATAAGCTTCTGATAATAATGGAAAATAGAATCCGGGTCTGAAAGCTGCTGCTTCGCATTGATCTCCTTATAATTGGAGTTTACCCTGATCCATGGCGTTCCCTCCGTAAAGCCGGCCTGATGAGAATCCTCCCACTGCATTGGTGTTCTGGCATTGTCACGTCCTCTCAGCATCAGGCACTTCATCATGTATTCCGGTGTATAAATACCTGCTTCTGTATATTCATGGAAATACTGAATGCTCTCGATATCACGATAATCCTTAAGCTCTGTAAAATAAGCATTGGTCATTCCAAGCTCTTCTCCCTGATAAACATAAGGAGTTCCCTGCATCATATGAAGACAGGTTGCCAGCATCTTGGCTGAAGTTTCCCTGTATGCCGGATTATCATTTCCAAATCTGGAAACACTTCTTGGCTGGTCATGATTTCCAAGAAACAGACTGTTCCATGCTTTTCCCGCAAGCTCTTCCTGCCATTTGATCATAACCTTTTTAAATTCCTGGAAATCGTATTTCTCAGTAGTCCATTTGCCATGTTCTGATCCCTGTCCCTCTACATGCTCAAACTGAAATACCATGTTCAGCTCATTCCTGTCCTCACCTGCATATTTCTGTGCCTCTTCGATAGTCACACCGGAGGTTTCTCCAACTGTCATCACATCATATCGGGATAAAACTTCTCTGTTCATTTCCTGAAGAAACTCATGGATCCTCGGGCCATGGACGCAGTAAGGACCGAAATCACCGTATAATCCTCCGTTCATTTCTCCATCCGGATATGACTGATCCTTGGAGATCATGCTGATCACGTCCATTCGGAAACCGTCGATTCCTTTTTCACACCAGAAATTCATCATATCATAAACTTCCTGACGGACCTTTTCATTTTCCCAGTTCAGATCCGGCTGTTTTCTGGAAAACAGGTGAAGATAATACATCTCTGTCTGAGGATCATACTCCCATGCAGGTCCTCCGAATACACTTCCCCAGTTATTCGGTTCTTTTCCATTCACCGGCTCTCTCCAGATATAGTAATCCCTGTAAGGATTATCTTTGGATTTCCTGCTTTCAATAAACCAGTTGTGTTCGTCGGAAGTATGGTTTACGACCAGATCCATGAGGATCTTAATGCCCCGTTTATGCGCTTCTTCAAGAAGTTTTTCATAATCCTCCATGGTTCCATATTCTTTATAGATCCTACGATAATCGGAAATATCATAGCCATTGTCGTCCTGCGGAGATTCCAGCATGGGTGAGATCCAGAGAACATTTACTTCCAGTTCTTTCAGATAGTCCAGTTTTTCTATAATCCCGGGAATATCACCAATTCCGTCTCCGTTGCTGTCCTTAAAACTTCTCGGGTAGATCTGATATACCACGCTTTCTTTCCACCAGCTTTTTTTCATGATAAATGGCCTCCTTTTTCTGTTGATTCTGAAATCAGCATATCCTATTCACCCTTTAAAATCAACAGGTTTCTCGCGAAACTTAAATTACTGCCAAACTTTTCTGTTTTTTTTATGCAGTTTTAACAATAAAGCACTGCTGTCCGGCGAAAGAATTCCCACCACATTCCGGAAAGGCGCCAGGAAAAGTCATCACAACATAAAAAAAGAGATCCTGCTACTCTTTTACAGAATCTCTCTTTACAAGCCAGACAGGGCTTTTTACATTTTTTTCAGCAGGTTCCTTTCCCTCTGCCATAAGAAGCAGCTTCCGCAGGGCCAGAACTGCTTTCTGATGAATATCCTGATGAATAGTGGTCAGCTTTGGCCTGACGATCTGCGCATAAAAATTATCATCAAAGCCGGTAATGGAAATCTGATCCGGAATCCGGATTCCCTTGTCTGTAAAAAAATTGATGGCCTCCACAGCTGTGTAATCCGAAGAAAATGCCAGTGCTTTTGTCTCCAGAAAATGAGGCAGCAGCTCTTCATATTTTTTCAGTCTGCGCCGGGGTTCCTGGGGAACCACCACATAGCGGGTGCAGAAGCCGCCATTTTTTTCCATAGCCTGTTTGAATCCAAGCCATCTGGCATAATCACTGTCCTGCTCTGTTTCCGCAACAAAAAGTGCCCGGTGGTATCCACAGGAATACAGATATTCCCCGATCTGATATCCGCCGGAATAATCATCCACTCCTACATTCTGAAAGCTATATCCGCCCTTCGGATAGGCATCGATCAATACCATTTTTTTATTCAGCTTTCTGGAAAGCTGGTGATACTGTTCTTCATTATACCCTATAATGATAAGACCTTCCACATTCCAACGGGATGCCATATCTACCACATTATCGATCCGTTCACCGCCAATGAGCATAATATAATAGCCTCTGTTTTCTGCTTCGACCTGCAGCGTTCCTGTGATCTCTCCCACAAAAGAATCCTGCAGAGACTGCATACCATGAATGAAGGAAAAACCAAGAACCACTCCAATGATCCTTGAGCCGTGTCCTGATAGCATCACAGATCCCATGTGAGGAACATAATTCTGCTCCTTCAGGATCGCCGTGATCCGGTCAATGGTGCTCTGTGAAACCCGTTTTGTATTTCCATTGATCACATTAGATACGGTTGTACGACTGACACCTGCCATATCCGCGATATCCTGCAGCCTTATCATTTCATTGAATACTGCATCAGCTCATAATGAAGCTCACAGCCCTCATAGATTTCTGCCGGAAGTAATGCTCTGGCAACCACTTTCAGTTCCTCCTCCGGCTGATCCACACGCTTCAGATGTGCATAATCTCCGTCAATCTGTTCCACGATATAATCACATACTAACATTTTTTTGTCCTCTCTCTTTTCTTTTTGCTCATGCTTCAATAACCTGTATGAGCACAATTCGTTTCTCTGACTGCTTATTTTCAAATGCACCTAAAAACAGGCTACAGCAAATGCTGCAGCCTGTCAACTCTTTATTCTGCCTTAAAGGATCTCTCTGTTTATTCGTCAGCACTGTCAATCTTGCTTGCGCGTGCCGCGATCTCTTTCTCCTGGATATCATTAGGAGCCTGCTCATAGCGTGCAAATTCATAGGAGAAATCTCCGCTTCCACCGGTCATGGAACGAAGGACTGTGGAATAACCATAAATCTCAAGAAGCGGAACATCTGCCTCAATGATGGTATTTCCTTCGTGATCCGGATTCATTCCGAGAACACGACCACGTCTCTTGTTCAGATCTCCCATAACATCACCGGTATATTTATCCGGAACTGTAACCTTCATGGAGATGATCGGCTCAAGAAGTACAGGAGAAGCTTCCATAAAGCCCTTCTTGAAGGCAAGGATAGTTGCCATCTTAAATGCCATCTCAGAAGAATCTACCGGATGATAAGATCCATCGTAAAGGGTTGCCTTCACACCAACGACTGGATATGCAGCCAGAGGTCCCTTCAGAACACATTCCTGAAGTCCCTTCTCAACAGCCGGGAAGTAGTTCTTCGGAACTGCACCACCCACAACTACCTGCTCAAATACATAAGGTGTCTCCAGATCACCAGATGGCTCAAAGCGCATCTTAACGTGGCCATACTGTCCGTGTCCGCCGGACTGTTTCTTATGTTTGCCTTCCACATCTGAATTCTTACGAAGTGTTTCACGGAACGGAACCTTCGGTTTGCTCAGCTCAACATCTACTTTGTAGCGTTCTTTTAATTTATTCATAACGATATCGAGATGCTGATCACCGATACCATAGATAAGGCTCTGACGGTTTGCACTGTCATTTACTACACGAAGTGTTTTGTCTTCACTCATCATCTTCGCAAGTGCCTGGGAAATCTTATCCTCATCACCTTTCTTCACTGCTTTAAATCTCTTGCAGGTATATGGTGTGGAAAGGAGTGCCTTCGGATAAAGAATCGGATTTGCTTTTGTCGCAAGGCTGTCACCAGTCTGTACGCTGTTTAATTTGGCAATTGCACCAATATCACCGGCATGAAGTTCCGGAACCTCGATCGGTTTGGATCCTTCAAGTACATATAATTTATTCAGACGTTCTTCTTCGCCTTTCTCTACGTTTAATAAAGTGTCATCGGATTTGATAACACCGGAGCATACTTTAATAAGAGAATATTTGCCAAGGAACGGGTCTGCAATTGTTTTCCATACATATGCGGATTTCACTTTCGTGAAGTCGTAGTTTGCTTCAAAGATCTCATTTGTCTTCTGAGCGATTCCGTTGCAGGAACGTTTGTCCGGGCTTGGGAAATATCCGCAGATGTCATCCAGAAGATTGGATACACCGCGAAGATTGATTGGTGAGCCCATGCATACAGGTACGATAGATGCCTCCTGTACGTTCATTGCAAGCGCCGCGGAAACCTCTGTCACTGAGAAAGTATCTCCTTCGAAGTAACGATCCATGAATTCCTCGCTGGTCTCTGCTACAGATTCCATAAGGATATCATGATATTTCTCCAGATATTCATCCAGGTATTCAGGAATCTCGCATTCCTCTTTCTTACCTTTATCTATGTATTTACGTCCTGCCTGTTTTACAACGTTTACATATCCTACGAATTTACCGTCTTCACGGATTGGGAAATGAAGCGGTGCGATCTTCTTGCCATAGAGTTCTGTGAGCTGCTCTACTACTTTACGATAGCTGACATCATCTACGTCCATGTCAGTTACAAAGATCATTCTCGGAAGTTTATATTTCTCGCATAAATTCCATGCTTTCTGTGTTCCGACCTGAACACCGGCTTTACCGGAAACTACAATGATCGCTGCATCTGCTGCACTTACTGCTTCTTCTACTTCACCTACGAAATCGAAATATCCGGGAGTATCCAGCACATTGATCTTTACCTTATCCCATGGTACCGGAATCAATGTGGTAGAAATGGAAAAATGTCTCTTAATCTCTTCTTTGTCATAATCGCTGACAGTATTTCCGTCCTCTACTCTTCCGAGACGGTTTGTCATTCCTGCTAAGTAAGCCATTGCTTCGGCCAGTGTAGTCTTGCCAGCGCCCCCATGACCTAAAAGGACTACATTTCTAATTCGGTCAGTTCTAAATACATCCATGTTGCGTACCTCCCTGTTTGTCTGTTATGTTGTCGCTGCTTATAACGCCCGCAGCAACGATATGGCTATATATTACTAAATTTTTTTGTATTTTTCAAGTATTTTATGAAATTTTAACATCTTTTTTTGTGAACTCTTTGTATTTTCATAAGCATTTTATATATTTTCAGTAATTTTTGCAGATTTTAACTGTGTAATTTAGCACAAATGTAATATCAGACGTATACAAGCTTTTTATGTACTATTTATCTCTGGCAAAAAGTAAATGGATATTGTTCACTTTGTGCACAGTAATAGTAAACGTCTGACACTCTCATAAGCCCGTTTACTCTGTCGCTTTAAATTATTTATGTATAAAAGTGTTACTGTTCACTCCGTGCCCAGTAACACGCTTCGCGATGCACAGAATTTATGCTAATCGCATAAATTCGCGCTGTATGTCTCGGGATTTTGGCATATTCATGCCAAAACGCCTCGCGGGATAGTGATGTGTGAACAGTAACATAAAAGTCTCTCAACGAATTGACTTTTCAAATTATATCCTTTAAAATAGAAAAATATGATATGCAAATCGTATGAATTCACGCTGTATGTCTCTGGTTTTTGGTATGAATATGTCAAAACGCCCCGCGAAATAGCAGCGTATGAACAGTAACAAAAAAAGCTATTTGAAAGGATGCAAGAAACCACTATGAAAACCATCGGTTTTATCGGTCTCGGACTGATTGGCGGTTCAATCGCCAAGGCCATCCGGAAATACCACGAAGATTACCGTATCCTCGCCTATGACCAGGATCGGGAAACACTTGCCACAGCAGTCAGCAGTAATATGATCGATGCCGTCTGTGAAGAACACGACGAGCGTTTCAAAGGCTGTGATTATATTTTCCTGTGTACACCTGTAGAATATAATGTAAAGTATCTGGAATATTTTAAAGAGAATATCGGTCCTGACACCATCATCACAGATGTCGGAAGTGTCAAGGGCATTATCCATAAAGAAGTTGAGCGCCTTGGCATGGAATCCCGTTTTATCGGCGGCCATCCAATGGCAGGTTCGGAGAAAACCGGATTCGAGGCTTCCAGTGACCGCCTGATTGAGAATGCTTATTATATCATCACTCCCGGCGGCGAAGTGCCATTAGAGAAACTGACTGACTTTACAGAAATGATTTCTTCCCTTGGAGCAATCCCTATGGTTCTTACAAGTGAAGAACATGATTTTATCACTGCCGGAGTCAGCCATCTTCCTCATATCATCGCTTCTGCACTGGTAAATCTTGTCAGCATGCTGGACAGCGACCAGGAATATATGAAAACGATTGCAGCCGGAGGTTTCCGCGATATCACGCGTATCGCTTCTTCTTCTCCGATTATGTGGGAACAGATCTGCGTGGAGAACAACCAGAATATTTCCAATGTCCTGGACGACTATATTCGTCTGCTGGTGCAGATCCGTTGTTTTGTAGATAATAAAGACTCCAAGAGTCTGTATCAGATGTTTGCAAACTCCAGAGATTATCGTGACTCCATCGATGTTGTGGACAATGGACTGCTCAAGAAAGCATATGTCCTGTATCTGGACATTGCTGATGAAGCCGGAGGAATTGCCACTATCGCAACTATTCTGGCTATGGAGAAGATCAGTATCAAGAATATCGGAATTATCCATAACCGTGAATTTGAGGAAGGTGTTCTTAAAATCGAATTCTATGACGGAACAGCTATGGAAAAGGGTGCTGCACTTCTTAAGAAACGAAATTATATCGTATACGAACGCTAGTACAGCGAATATTAAGTAACTACATCAATTGAACAGGATACAGATTTGAATATACAAACAGATAAATAGTGTAGTTATTTCAAACAGTGTACTGGCCGCTTGATATTCAGGCAAAATATTATAAAACAGGCAGGAGTCAAA
>ERZ833782.1653-NODE-1653-length-18030-cov-10.505591_pt1 | contig 18030 bp, 15 predicted proteins | sample MGYA00519577_ERZ833782 | MGnify/ENA primary metagenome ERZ833782 (study PRJEB31850, sample SAMEA3708745) | human gut metagenome | biome: human gut; feature: human-associated habitat; material: faeces | place: China | collected 2014 ...
GTAGGAGTTCAAAGAGGAAGGAAAACCGCAGGTTGTCCTTCCTTTTTGCCCCCGCGGCGGGTGCCGCGACGTTCCCGCCGCAGCGGCGGCGAATCCCTCGCTGAACCTCAGCGAAAAACCTCCCGCCCGTTAGGGGCGAACACGCTTACGCAGCCCGGTCAGCCGGTGCAGAAAAAAGACTGCCGCCCGGATAGGGCGAACCCGCCTGCGGCAGTTCGTGTGCCCTGCGCAGCCAGTGCAGAAAAATTCGTGCCGAATTGATAAATCAAATTCATCTAATTAAAGCATATCCTAAAAAAACAGCACTGTCAACGCAATAAAAATTACAAAATGTAAACAATTTGTATATGTCAGCGCACTTTGTGGGAATTTGTGCAATAAGGATTGACAACCATCTTCTACTATTGTAGAATATAAGCAATAAAAGGTGTTTTACATTTGTAGAATAGAAGGAGGGTTAGACTATGCGAAACGACAAGCGATTGCCTGATGCGGAGCTGGAGGTCATGCAGACAATCTGGTCTCTGGGCACACAGGTCACGGCGGCCGAGGTGCAGCAGCACGCGGATAAGGACTGGAAAATGACCAGCGTGCTTACGTTCCTGTCCCGCTTGTGCGACAAGGGATTTCTTTCCTGCACGAAGGAGGGACGGCAAAACCTGTACACGCCGCTCGTCAGCGAGAAGGACTACCGTCAGCGTGAGAGCGTCGGCTTTCTGCGCCGGCTGTGCGGCGGCTCGGTGAAGAATCTGGTTGCGAGCCTGTCGGATGCGGGCGCGCTGACCGAGCAGGACATCGACGAGCTGCGCGCGTTCCTCGACAGGCAGGCGCACTAAGGAGGGGATCTTATGCTGCAATTCTCGGAAAAACTGCTCAACAATCTGATGCAGATCGGCCTGACCGTATCGTTGGCGGCGCTCGTGCCGCTCATTCTGCGGCGGCTGATGAAAAAACGCTATCCGGCCCGTATGGTATGTGTGGTGTGGGCGATTCTTGCGCTGCGGCTGCTCGTTCCGGTGCAGCTGACACTGCCGCAGGCGCCGGTGCAGGTCATGCCGCGCACCAACTATGTGGTGCAGAGCAACCAGACGGCGTTCCGGCAGGCCGGACTGCCGGTTGCACAGAACCCAGCCCGATGGGTGACGGGCACGCAGGCGCAAATGCTCAGCGCGGCAGACACCGGCACGGTCAAGACCGTGGATATTGCCGACATTCTGCTGACGCTGTGGCTGGCAGGCGTGATTGCCTGCGTACTCTGGCAGGGGATTGGCTATTACCGGCTGATACGCAGCCTGAAAGGTAAGTCCCGTTCGGTCGAACGCGCGGATCTGCACACGATTTTGCAGGAGCAGTGCACCGACCTGGTTATTGACCGGGAAATCCCGCTGCGGGTATCCTCGGCGGCGGACTGCCCAATGCTGGCAGGATTTATCCATCCGACGCTGTATCTGCCGGATGAGCACATTCCCCGGACGGACGCAGTGTTCATTTTCCGCCACGAGCTGACGCATTACAAGCACGGCGATCTGTGGCTCAAGCTGCTGCTTCTGGCGGCACGCTGTCTGCACTGGTTCAATCCACTGGTGCATCTGATCGCGCGATTTGCGCAGGAGGACATTGAGGCGGCGTGCGACGATGCGGTTGTTCGCGGACACGATGGCGCGTACCGCCGAGCCTACGGCGAGACCATCCTGCGGTCAGCTATCGCGCAGGCGCAAAAGAGAAAGGCTCTGGTGTCCTGCTTCGGTGATGACAAAAAGACGCTCATGCGTCGGTTTGAGGGACTGTTTGACAAGTCGGTCAAAAAACGCGGTGTCGCGCTCGTTGTGATGATCGCGCTGCTGGTCGGTTCGCTTAGCTGCACGATCGCGGTCGGCGACAACGATAAGGGCCTAACGAAAGAGCTGCGTATACAGCTGGCACAAAAACAGGCGAATGAGGCGGAAAACCTCGGTTATACGGTCAAACTGGACGGGAAAGACACCTATTTGATCACGGATAGAGAGTTCAGCGAGAATCCGGGCGAAACCATCCCCGGACGTGTGGTACAAAAGCTGACCTTTGCAAAACAGGATGGAGAGTGGGCCGTATCGAACAGCGAAATTGTGCCGGAAAACGGCCGCGTGACTTCTCTGGATGAATTTAAGCTGTTGTATGAGAATGACCTCGGTCTGCCGGATTTTCTCTCGGACAGCAACCAGAGGAAAATCACAAACGGCTACAATATCAGCGACCCGACCGAGGCGGCAGAAGTGCTGCTGCGGCTCTCTCCGGCGGCCAGTCAGGTTGAGGGCAGCGACGAAGAATCTGCACCGTACAACGACATCCGCAAGGTGACATTCACGTTTAAGGATAACAGCAAGGTTGTTGTCACCATGATAAACCAGTTCGGTCAGGGCTGGCTGCCGCAGGACTGGACGGACGGCAGCGGCGTTCGTTCCCGCACGGCGGCGGATCTCGCGCAGCAGTACGCACGCGCAGTTCTGCACAAGAGCGCACAGTATATCTTCCCGATTTTGACGCCGGACGGTCAGAAAGACCTTATCGCGCAGCAGATGGCTATGACCGGCGGCGAGCAGTGGACGTGGAAATACGGTCCGTCCTCGCCGTCTGCAACGGATTTCGTGCTTGTACCCACCGATGACGAAAATAGCTGCCGTGTTGTATTCCGTCTGTCGGGCAGCGGCGTGAATGATGCGCGCTCGGCGTACACCGTGCAGACCATCCGCGAGAACAAAAACAGCTCGGTGATCGGCTATATCCGCGAACTCAGTACGGACAACATGACGCAGAGCGAATTGTTCCGGACGTACTATGCGACCGGTCTGTCGTGGCCGACCGTGCCGCAGTACATCGACAGCATGGATACGCAGATGATAAGAGGCTACGCCGATCCGGCACAGGCGGCTATGCAGTATTTCGGCATGGCGCTGCGCGGCGATTCCTATCTGATGCTGGTGAAGGACACCGAGGTCATCCGGCGGGCGACCGGTTCGTTCGGTGAAGGCGACAGCAATACAGAAACTGCCGTTGTACAGCTGACATTTGGCGATTCCAGTGCGCCGGTTAAGGTGCAGCTGGAGAAAACCGCCGCGGGCTACTGGCAGCCGGTCGGCGTGGTGGAGGACATCACCGCCAAGAGCGGGGAACAGGAGCTCGGCATCGGTGCGAACGCAAGAGGTGCGCTGATAACCGGCAAACTGCCTGAGCTGGCAGTCGGTGATACCATCAAATTTACGTTTGCGAACGAGCCGTCCGGCGGCGTACAGCTCACCAATCGGCTGGTCAATTCGGACGGCACCATGCAGGATGCGCTGACAGATGAGCAGACAGTGCTCACCAAAACCGCTGACGGCTGGACGTACACCGTGCCGGAGAGCATGAGCAAGTCGCTTACCTCCACGGCGGTGGAGCCGTATCTGCACGCACTGGTGCTGGAATACACCGATGCCCGTCACATTCAGCACAAGGCGGCGGCGCTGTACGCCATGCAGAACGGGGAGGCGGCCACCGTCGTACACGGTGACGAAACCCTGAACTCGGTGGCATACCGCAATGATGTGCTGGACTATACGCTTGAGCTGCCGCTTTCGTTCCATAATACGGTCGGCATCAGCCAGTATGAGGACGGCAGTGTGCATTTCAATATGCTGGATGAGGCAGACAGCAGCTCGGCGCATGACATCTGCATTATGACGCTGAATGTAGACGCAACCGCCGTTTTGCACAGCGAATACGGCGAAAACTGGACGGAAAACTATCCGTCTCCGGTCAAGCAGCTTGCCGAAAAGAACGGTTTGACCTATTATCTGGCGTATGTATCCGATGTGCAGTATGACCCGTCCAATCAGGAGATTGCCGCCAAGTACAAGGAAATGTTCACTGCCGCGCAGAATATCACCGCGGATGATTTTGCACTCGACGACCTGACGGATAAGGACGGTACTGTTCGCCGTGCACAGCTGCTGACAAGTCTCGGTGCACATTATGCGGTACTGCATATGGGCGCACAGCATGACCAGCCGTATCAGGTTGCCGTTAATACGGATAATAATTCCTGTGAGGTCTATGTCAGCCGTATCGACTGGACAACCGAAGCACAGTATAAGGTCTATGCCGCTGATAGGGTGACTTTCAAGGATATTACCAATACCGAACCGACAACGGTGGAGCATCTGGCCGATTCTGCAAAGGGCTTGACCGCAGAGCAGTTTGATTTGCTGTACGGTACGCTTGATTTGCCGGTCTATACCGATGATGAATTGGCAAATCTGCAAAGAGTATTGCAGAAAGATCAGATACCGGAACAGGGAGCCGCATTTTTCCTTGGTTTAGGTGATATGTACGGCATATTTGACGGTGATTCTGTGAAGATTTACGGCGATAATAACGAATTTGCATCGCTGACATACCGGTTTACCGACCCGAATACCGGTAAAGAAAACGGCAAATACGTCAAGCTGACCATGCACAAGGCAACAGCTGACAGCAGTCTGCCCGCACTGTGGATTCCGTATAGCTACGAGTTGTATACAGCCTAATCAGGCGGTGCTGAGCATAATAACCAATAAAACCTCTGGGCGGCGCTGTTACGCCGCCCTTTGCGTTGAGTAGCCGATATGTGCAGCAGTAGGGTAGGCAAGACCCGTTCGCTTCTCAAGCAGCAACCTCCCGTTCAACAAAAATTGAAAACCCATGATTTTGTTCACACAACGAACAAACACCGGCGGTATACTTGCGGTATTATAAGAATGTAAGGTGGAATTATATTGTCTACTATTTTAATCGCAGACGATGAGGCGCGTATCCGTCGTCTGGTCAGCGACTTTCTCAAGCGGGACGGTCATACAATCGTCGAAGCCGCCGATGGAAAGGAAGCGCTGAATATTCTGGAGAACCGCCGTCCGGGACTGGATATGGCCATTCTGGACGTGATGATGCCGGGGATGGACGGCTTTGAAGTCCTGCGGGAGCTGCGCGAGCAGGAGCACGGCGAAACCCACCTGCCGGTTATGCTGCTCACCGCCCGTGCCGAGGACGCGGATCAGGTGCGCGGCCTGGAAGGCGGTGCGGACGATTACGTCACCAAGCCGTTTTCGCCGATCGTGCTGGCGGCCCGCGTGCGCACACTGCTCAAACGAGAAGGCCGCGTCGGTGCACCGCTCGAACAGCTTGGCAAGCTGTCGGTCAATGAGCTGCGCCGTGAGGTCATGGTGGAGAACAAGCCGATCGACCTGACCCCCAAGGAGTACGAGCTGCTCATCTACTTCAAAAATAACCGCGCGATTGCGCTGTCGCGCGAGAGCATCCTCAATGCTGTCTGGGGTTACGACTACTTCGGCGATCTGCGTACCGTGGATACGCACGTCAAAAAGCTGCGCGCCAAGCTCGGGGAGTGCGGCACCATGATCGAAACCGTGCGCGGCTACGGTTACCGCTTTGAGGTATGAAGCTGAAGCATCGGTCAATCCGGTTTACGTTTTTTGCTGCGATCAGCATTATCGCGCTGGTGTTTATCGGTATTCTGGTGCTGCTCAATGTGTTTTTCTATCAGGATTACTATATGATGACACGTCGAAGCGAGCTGCGCGATGCCTACGGCAGCATCTGCACCAGCTACGCGAGTGATTCCTCAGATGTTGCCGCGCTGCTGGACAGCTATGAGAGCCGCAGTGCCATTCGTCTGGCGGTGGTGACCGATAACGGCGATGTGATTACCTCGTCTGCCATGCAGGAGGGCGACGTAGGGTTTGATTTTGGGCACATGGAGCAGAAGTTCCGCAGCTTTGCGGTGCTGGCGTCCGTGGTCCAGAATCGTGACTGGGTAGATTTGGGTAAAAACGAATACCGCTTTATGACGATCAGTCTGCGCGATAATGACCAGTATTTATGTCTGATCGGCGTGCTGAATGCGGAACACGGTGAATATCTGATCGCATATATGCCCTATGCGTATATCGAACAGAATTCTTCGCTGAATCTGGTGTTTCTGCTGATTGCCGGTGGCTGTGCGCTGCTGATTTGTCTGGGGTGCGGCTATGTTATCTCGCGTCAGTTTACGCGCCCGCTTATTCAAATGGCGGGACTGGCCGACCGAATGAGTGAGCTGGATTTCTCTATGCAGTACACCGGCAAGGAGGACGGCGATGAGATTGACCAGCTGGGACAGTCGCTCAACCGCCTGTCTGCGTATTTGGAGCAGGCGATCGGTGAGCTGAAGGAGTCCAACGATCAGCTGGCACAGGAGATCGAGGAGAAGGAGCGCATCGACAATATGCGGCAGGAGTTCATCGTGAACGTGTCGCATGAGCTGAAAACGCCGATCGCGCTTATTCAGGGCTATGCCGAGGGCCTGACGGCTGGCGTGGCCGATGACCCCGAGGACCGAAAGTTCTACTGCGACACCATCGCCGATGAGGCCGACCACATGAACAAGCTGGTCATGCAGCTGCTCAGTCTGTCGCGGCTGGAGCTTGGTGCAGAGCAGACGTTCGACGAGGATATTGATCTGCATGCACTTTGTGCGGAAGCGGTGCGCAAAATCGCTGTTTTGTGTGAAAACCGAGGTTTGACCGTGGAATATGAGAACACGCATATTACGGTCCGCACGGACGGTGATCTGCTCGATCAGGTGCTGATGAATTACCTGTCCAACGCCATCCGCTACACGCCCGAGGGCAAGCACATTGAGATTTCGGCGGCAAGAACCGGAAACAGCGTGCGCCTGTCCGTGTTCAATGAAGGTGAAGGTCTGCCGGAGGAGGAGCTGCCGAAAATCTGGGAGAAATTCTACCGCACCGACCGTGCCCGCACCCGAGAGGCCGGCGGCACCGGCATCGGTCTGTCGCTTGTCCGCGCCATCGCGGATACGCTGCACGGCGCTTGCGGCGCGGAGAACATCGAAGGCGGTATCTGCTTCTGGTTTGAACTGCCAGATCTGCTGCCCGCAGAGGACAGCGAGATAAAAGACTGAATTTGTCGAATAGAAAATTGAAAATTATGCTTGACAACTGTGCTATCCTATGGTATAGTATATAAGCACTCTGAAAGAGAGCTGCGATAAAATCTATATCGCGGGGTAGAGCAGTTGGTAGCTCGTCGGGCTCATAACCCGGAGGCCGCAGGTTCAAGTCCTGTCCCCGCAACCATGTTTAACCGCTGATTTCGTAAGAAATCAGCGGTTTTTTTTGTATTTTTTAGAGCACTTAGAAAAATTCCGGGTAGGCGACCCCGAAAGTGGAAAGTCGTATGGAAAGGCAGTGGTATCAAAAAAATGCACGACGTGAAGGTGCTTTTTTTGATACCTGAAATCAAAATTCTGAGTATACTTCGAGCAGCAGGCGAAAGGGGAATGCATCAACACCTACATAACTTTCGATTTCAATGGCAGCAGTGAGGTAACGTCAAAGACCATGACTGTCATCTACGGCGAGTGCTTGCTCTGAACCTTATGCCGACACGGTGAGGTAGCGTCTGTCGGTTGGTGATGCCAGTGATGGTGACAGCAATGGCAAAAGCACTAGCGATTATTGACAGGCGGAGAACTGGACACTGTATGCATAGGTGGCGCGAATGCGATCATGGCAGCAGCACTGCTCGATTGCGCACGGCACAGCAGGTCCAGCGGATGCAGGCTGGGCAGCCCAGAAGAAAACGCCTCCGTAAAGCCCTGGCTCAAATGCAGGAACTTTTCAGAGGCGTCAAGGCCGGGTGCAAGGCGCACCGCCTGGCAGAGCTTATCAAAGAGATACACGAACAGCAGATACGGAAGGTTGAGGATGAGAATCTTCTTCAAGTCAACCGTCATAATTCCACACCCCGGTCTTTGGTCTTGACCTTCTCCCGCTGGCGGTGCTGGGCTTTGGCCTGCTGCTTCGCCTGCTCCAGCTCCTTGCGGATAGAGGGCTTTTTCTCTTTCTCCAGGTTAATTGCGGAGAACTCCCGGAAGGCCGCCGTGATGACGTCGGCATCCCGGCCCTTAAAGAACACCAGATAGCGGGGAATCTCGCCGCTGGTGTCCTTTTTCAGCGCAAAGTCAATGCCGTACTTCTTGGCGGTGGCGGAAAGGCACGGATGTTCTGATCGGTGATCTCGATGTTGGAAACGCTGGTGTTGTGCTTCATAAGCTGCCGGAGGGTCTGCTTGCCGTGGTGCAGCTTGGCCTTGTGGCCGGTCACTCCTTTCTGCATCTCGTCCAGCACTTTTTTCATGGTCTGTTGCAGCATCCCGGCGGAGAGCTTGGTAGCCTCCACACAGAGGGCAACGGTGCGCTGGGTGACTTCTTCCTGCATAAGTCATCATCTCCTTTCTCCGCTGCCGTACAGGTCGTGGTTCACCAGGGAAGCGTAGTAGCTGTCGATGGTGGCCGGGGCGTTATACAGGGCAGCCAGCAGATATTTCTTGATGTTGCGGACATAGGTGGTGTTCTCCCGCATACGGTCCAGCACATACTCGATGTGGGAACTGTTCAGCTTCAGGAACCGGGATTTCACCACCTCCGCCGGATAGTCGTCCCCGGCAATGCGGATCATCTCCTTCTGGGAACAGACGGTATCCACCATGAGCTCAACCAATTCATTCAGCATATCCCGATCCAGCCGGTCATCCCAGCACAGATAGTCATACTCGATATTCTCCAAAATCAGTTCCCGATAGCTCTCTCGCTCCCGCATCCAGTCCCGTCCGGTCCGGTTGGCCCCTGCAGGGGATTGGGGGCTTGATTGGATAGGATTTGATCCTTCCGTACTTGATGAATCAGTATTTTGTTTTTCAGGATTTCTTTTCTCTTTATTTAATTGCGGCCGGTTTTCCAGACATGGGTTATCCATATCCGGGTTTTCCGTATCTGGACAAGCCGTATCCGGCTCGTCCTCACACGGCTGGCCCGTGTCCGGGGGATGGGGCGTCTCGTAGATGACATACTCCACATCCACGATCTTGCCTTTGCTGTCCCGCAGGCGGTTGCGAACTATGTACCCGGCTCGCTCCAGCTCTTTTAGGGCTGATCCGATACTGCCCGTGCCCTCCTTACAGATTTTGGCCAAGCCCCTGGTGGTGTAGTTCCAGTCCTCCGGCAAGGACAGCATCATGGAGAGCAGCCCTTTGGATTTCAGGGACAGCCCCGCGTTGCGCAGGTGGTGGTTGGACATCACCGTGTAGTCGCGGGTTTTCTCAATGCGAAATACCGCCATATTATCACCTCCCTTCGGCGGTCAGGAAAAGTGTTTGTTTTCGGGGAAAAGGCGGCCTCTATGCCGCCCGGATACCCCGGAGGGGAAAACCTATGGGCGAGGGCCTTTGGGCTGACTGTGGGAGAAAAAACATAGGATTTTTGACTCCTTCTGGGACAGTTTTGGGCATGAAAAAACGCCATAGGTATAGTTCCTACAGCGTTTTTCATGAAATATATCTCTTATGGGGTAAAGTTTCAGAAAGGTCAATTCCTAACGGACAAATTGGTTATGTAAATAGTGTCCTATTTTTAAATCAAATTGTGGTCTGAATTCTTTCTTATAGTCATTTGCAGGATGCCGTATACAGTGATTATCTTCTGTTAATCCTAGTAGTAATTTAGCCTTTTTTCCTACTGCAAATACTTGAGAATCATTAATTTGAAAGATTGTTTTTAGTGCATCTATGTATTTGAGCCCTTCTTCAAGTTCTCTTTGTGTCGGAGTCCGATTAGATGCTCTTTTCCCCTCCTTATACGGATGAAAAGGAAACACATTCCACATTAGTGGAATAATATGATATTCCCGTATTGCCGGCCAAATTATAGAAGCAGACCGCTCTGCTGTATTGCCGATTTTACTGGATCGTTTCCAATCTCCTAGTGCATAGTTATTTTCGGGATACGTTAATTGAATCTCGTCAGTAAATGGAATACCAGTTAACGCACATCCCCGGTAACCCGGAGCTTCTCCAATTAACATGATATCGACTTTATTTGACTTCAAATGCTGTAAATAGTTCAATAAATTATATTTACACACTTCATCACGGTAAGGATTAGTGAAAAGACGTTGCTCATCAGAAACCGAAGATATGTCCTCAACAAATTCTTTTATTGTCAGAAAACGCACCACCTTTGGCAAAAATAATTATATCAGTCGATTTTTAAATCTCTATAATACATTTGCTTTGAAATTTTACTTTCAATCTTTTCCTTATACTCTTTTTTACTTGTTCCCACATTTGAAAGATCTATATTAAAATAACTTGCATCTGATTTGGGAAGGCCGTATTTAATTATAATCTCTCTTGTTTGAGCGCCATTTTTGGGAAGCGTAAATTTCATCGTCTTAGTTAGAGAAAAATCCCTTTTTGCAGTATATTGCCCATCTCTAAATGTAGTTTTATATAGAGAGTATTGCCGATCAAAAACTCGGGAAATGTTCTGGACAATAATTTCAATATCTTCCACACTTTCAAGACTAATTTTTTCTTGTATATCTATTTCATCACTTGAAAATTTTTCGATCTCAAGAGAAATAGAATCTTCCTTTAGCCCTGTATAAAGTTCATTCCATGTCCTTCGTCCCCATTCTTGAAATTCATCACACAGAAACAGCAAACTGGAAAAAGAGGTAATGTGTATGTTATATGCATCGGGGCAGGTATGCGCAGCAATTGCGCGTAAAATTTCACGTCTTATATAAAATTGCCGTGCATCTTCATTTTTATAAATATAGTCATCATTCAAATTAAAATCAGACTCAAGAAAATAGAGCAGCATTTTATATATGATAATTGTGCTAATAATGCCATGCTGAAAACTCTCTAAAGATTTTGCATATTTGAGATAGTATTTAGGTTGAATGCGACCTAAGTATTCTTTTTCGACGATTGCGTCTGTTTGCTCATCTGCTTTTTCATCAGATGTTTTTTCTTTCATCTTTGTACTAATAAATTTTAAAACATATTCGTTGATGCTATCTTGTGTTCCACTATAACCGAAATTATTCCAAACATTAGGATTTGGCACAAATTCTCTCATCATTTTGCGTGTTTTGTCAAGAATTTGCTCTGCTTTTTCAAGTGGATAACCTAAGTCATGACAAAGAGCTGTTATTGTCCACATGCTAATGTATTCAAAGAAATCAATCTTACTTGGTGGTTTAGCCCCACCATCAAGGCCCAGCTTGGTAATGAATGCATCTTCGGCATTTATTTTTTTTAGCAAACAAAACACACCTAATAACCAGACACGAATGGCATGAAAGATATGATCTCTATAATATGCACTTGACCCGTACATAAGGCTTTCAAATTCTGTATACCTTAGATGATATTCTTCTAGTTTGTCTATTCCATAGGCTACAATAGCTTTATTAGGATTATCCAAAAACGGTTCTCTTGTATCAAAATAGCGAAGACATACTATTGATTTATTTAGTAAAGAACGCCATAAATTGTCTAGTTTTCCGGCTTTAGAATATGAAATAGCGTTCTCTTGGTCAGATAAAAGCTTCTTTAGGTCTCCCTCTGGACCAACAATATCTTCATCAAGAGGAAATGCAAAATCACCAGGTAAATCTCTTCCTTCTTGTTTAAGTCTTTTTTTTAGTTTCTCGTATTCAGCCTGTGCAGTATTACGAATATCACCACACATTTCCTCAATCAATGTTCGATCATTAATTTCATAGCTCATTTTAACGCCCCTTTTCTTTTAAATATTTCTGCACAGGACAATTTTCACAGTCGATTTGACAATTTTCATAGCTTTCCACAAGTTTTACGCTCTGCTTTAAGTATTCTGAGTTTTCATATATTTGCTCCACATCTTTTTCCAATATGTTGTCAGGTAAAACAGAGACTCCATGTTCATTATGGAATGTAATATATTTAAATGCTTCGCATCCGAAAACTGAACCATCAAATTTAATATACAATTTTTCTTTCACAGCATGACAAGGCGGTGTACTTCCTTGAATTGACAATGGCAACCCAAGTCGTATCGATTTTCCTTTAGTCTGTAAGTCGACTAAACGAGAACACAATTTGTTCAAGTCATCATCATTTATCATTATACTTTGAGCATTTTTACGGGCACGCCCATGAGGTACTAATTTCAAGAAATTCACCTGTTCTATACCCATCTGTTCAGCAAATCGGATCACATCTACGGCGTCATCTACATTTTGTCTCATGGGAACAAAATGAATTTCTGTCCGAATTCCACATTTAATTGCATTGGAGATGCTTTCACGCAGCAGGGGAAAATGGCCTTTGCTCTGTGTAATTAAATCATAAGTGTTCTCGTTTGCCGACTGAAGATTAAAAAGCAAAGATCGTAATCCAACTTTTTTCATTATTGATAGTAATTCAGGAGATAGTGGTTTAGCTTCTCCTGCATCTTTTACAATTCCACAGGAATATATATCAACAATAATATTAGAATCAGATATTTGCTTAACGACCTCAACAATATCAGGGTGCAAAAAAGGCTCGCCACCAGAAAGACATACTCTTTCGACTTTTAGCCGATGTAAACCCTGAATAACACGGCGCAGCGTATCCAGCTGCAGCATCATCGTGCATTCCTCGGTTGAACAAGAAGAGCAATGGATACAGCGGTTTACACACTTCTGAGTAATCTCAATAGAAACATCTTTTATCATCACTTGCCCTCCTTTGAACTGCCATCGACTAGTTTCATCTTTTCTAGCATTTCAAGATATAGTTTATGTGGAAGTATAGCAACATACGGTTCACTATTTTTGATAACGCAGATTGCTGCATTTTTGTCATGCGCCTCTTTGAACACCTTTGCTGATTGCCCCCTATTGAAAATCTGAGCTTTATATGTCTTCAGGTATTCAAAAAGCATGGCAACACCACCTCTTATCTGCAATATATTTATATTATACTCCAAAAGTAATTACTTTTCAATATTGTTTTTAACTTATAAATATAATTACTTTTATAAGTATAATTAAATTTACAAAAAGCACCACAAGACATTTGCCCGTGGTACTCTAATTGCTTATTTACTTTCGTCGTCCAACCCTTCCGCCTTCAGCCAATCCTCAAAGGACTTCCTGGAAATGCGGATCATGTTGCCGATGCGGATCGTCTTGAACAATCCGGAGTTGGCGAGTTTATAGGCCGAAGCGCGGCCAATACCGAGGATGGTTGCGATGTCATTCACGGTGTATGTTCTGCTTTGGTGCGTTCCTTTTTCGTTGGGTGTGTTGGTGCTCATAAGATTATCCTCCATCTGTGCTAACAGCATTTTGAAATGACCCCTGGAAGCCCTCTGTCACAAGGGGTTCCTGCTAATACCTTGCTAATACGACATTTGAAAAGCCGTTGTAAGGCAGCATATTTCAGGGGAATTTGTGCAAATTGACCTGCCTCCAGGCAGCACAATTTGCGAAGAAACAACACGGGAAGATATGATATGAACAATTTACGAAATGGTACGCCGTGCTCTCGGAGCACCGCTTGTTGAGTCTGTGCTCCGGGATTGTTTTGCTGCAAAGCGGTTCGGAGTTAATCGTTTTTGGATATATGCAAAGGCAGAACAGGAGTAGAACAAAGTGGAACAAAGGTAGAACAACTTGGAATCAAACGGTGATTGTCAAGAGAATCTTTCGGGTGTATAATAGTACTATCGAAAAGTGGGTAAAGTGGCTCTGCTGTCGCAAAAAGATGCGATAGTGGAGCTTTTTGTATATCAAAAAAGTTAAGAGAAAGACCAATAAGTAAATTTCTTATTGGTCATTTTTTATACCATTTTTCGAGAGTATATACATGAAAAGAGTGAGAATAGTGGGGAGAAAATGCAAAAATTCGCCTAATGTGAAGGTGCATGGAGTACCTTTCCGTGTGACAGAAATGGGGATGACGACTAAAGGGCAGGCTAGATGCTATATCAGTATGAGGCAGCCAGATGGGAGTATACTGCATGGGGAAGGCGTAAGTAAACTGGTTACGGCAAAGAGTATGAAGGCTGAGGCTGTCATAAAAGCTGCAGAAAACATTATATGGAAGAATCGTGGACAGGTGCTTGAGTGGTTACGAGCTGGTCGACTGCAGAAAGCGACACCGACGCTGTTGCTTCTGGTGCTGCCGGAAGAAAGCATAGAGCGCGTATACGGAAAGAGTGATGAAGCGCATCGAGAGTTGGTGCGGCAGGTAGTAAAAATGCTTCCGCCATTGCCTGAGCTACAGGAAAAGATGGAAGCTGTAACTTTCCGCGCAGTAAAAGCCGTGGCCGCGAACCAAGAGAAAGGTGACATACTAAAGCGTGCTCTGAATCGGCTGTATGATGAAGCCGTTGAACAAAGACTTTTAAAAGAAAATATGGTAAAAAAGTTGCTTGTAACGGTGCGCAGCGAGGTAGAAAAAGCGGATCGAAATATGCGTCAGCGCATCCTTACCTTTGAGGAGATGCGACTGCTAACTGACTTATGTATAGAGGGGATGAAGACAGATATAAGGTATGCGGCCGTGCTGCTTCATCTGACCACGGGTGTAAAGACAGGAGAGCTGTGTGGACTAAATATTGGCGATTTGATGCGATATAAAGATGTGATATATATCGAAATTGGTGCAAAATCCGTACAAAAGCGAGGTAAAGTTGCGGAGTGGAAGCCATATGAGCGTGAAAGCGGAAAGCTGCGGCGCATACCGTGTACCCCTTTAGCACAAGCAGCACTAAGTGTGCTTTTGAAGTCGCGGTTGGAAGCGGGTGCAAAGGTGGATGCTCCGCTGATTGTAGACGAAAATCGACGTCGATGGGATGTGTTGAAACTGCGCGCTTTTGAAAAAGAGCTGCTGCAAAAAGTAGTACCGGAATATGCGAAAATATCACGAACTGACGTAATTCGTACAAGTTTTGAGTATTACTGCCGGGCTGTATGCGGTATGCCAGATGGTCAAGTACAGAAGATATTGGGGTGTAAGGCAGGTCAGACGTACGAAGAGTGGTATGCGGACTACAATTCTAGGGTTGCGCTGATAACGCTATGTGCACAGCTTACAAGATTCCATAATTTGTTAGCGGAAAAGGGGGATAGATGGAAAGTGGCCATGCACCTGCATCTGCGGGTGAAGCGTGGGGCAAGTGTCAAAATTCAAACTGAACATGGTGTCAAAATTGAAAAAATATAGTAATGTGTGAGCCGAAAGGCTCTTTTTTAATGCCTGTAGATAAGGACTTATTGTATCTTGCAATAGGTCCTTATGTTGCATAATGAAATTTGAGTTAACCAATAATGACATTTATTTGCTAAAATGTTATTATATAAATATAAAGCAGCGGAATAGGGAGTGAAATAAATGGCATTTTTCACAACTCAGCGAAAAGAAACCGGTAGTTATAATACAAAGCGAACTAAGCCATGCCGCAGCAGACGCAAGGGCAAAATATATAACGAAAAAACGAAAAATGGCAAACTAACCGTTTGGGGTGCTTACGAGCGGGTAATTTTGGCTATACAGAATGCGCGCAAATGGGCTGACAGCACATGCAGGGCATATGATAGTGTTTTCTACCATTACATTGCTGAGATTTATAATGACATTGAGTATGCTTCGCTGACAGAAGAAACGGCGGAGCAGATTTGGTCGTCTAAAATTGACATTTTTGAAGGCAGTGATGCACAGGATCAAAGAGCGCGGAGTATTTTCGTGAGCTTCGTGGAGCAGGCATGTCGAGCGGGACTTTCCTCAATGCGGTTCAGAGACTTGGCGCCGTTTGTGATTCCGGCAGACCTGAGTCAGCTGACTGTGGAGCAGCTGTTGGCAGTACGCGAAGCAGCTGAGCTTTGCAAGTGGCGGCCCAAATCGCTGACGATTGAAGCAGAAATTAAAATTTATAACGAGTTGATCAAGCGGGCATCGACGCAGGGAGAGTGCATTGCCTTGCTGGTCATGCTTTTGCTGGGCTGCCGTACATCCGAAGCTGCGGGTTTGTCCTTTGGAAATGTCCGTAAGATGGCAGATGATTTGTACTCCATAGAGCGACGGGAAGTAGAAGAGCAAAGCTCAAGAACCGTTAAAGCTGGCAGTAAAACCGCAAGCGGTTACAGACTTTTGCCGCTTTTGCCGCAGTTTTATGATCTGCTGGAAGAGCGTAAGCGTATGGTGCAGGAGTACATGGAGGAAAACGGCTATACGGACTTGGATATAGACAAAATGCCGCTTGCTTGCCAAGGTACGAATCTGCTGACACGGTGTACAGCAAAGGAAATGAACCGTGTTTTTAAGGATATTTGCATTGATGTGGGTGTCGAAGAAGGTTTTTTCTTTGAAGCCGAGGCAATGATGGCTATTGATAAAGAGGCAGGGGTGGAGTACGAGAATACAGTAGTAGCCTACATTTTACGGCATCAAGCTGCAACGGAGCTGATCGCGACTGATGCTTCTCGGGCTGCAATTTCTGTGCTGATGGGTCACAAAATCGAAGACCCTAATGTAAAAGCATTTGACTATGCCAATGCAGATGGTCAGCGTGAACTGCTGCATATTTTAATGCAGCGTCCGTTATATCGGTACATTTGTGGTGCGACAGATATGGAGCAGATTACTCTTGAAAAAGGGCAATCGGCAGTATGCGGAGGATCGGCTCGTCTGGTCGCACAAGAGGAAGAGGAGTTCGATCTTTATATTGACACGCTGGAACCGTATGACACAATGCAGATTCAGCTTGAGGGCGATATCCGGTTAATGAAGAAGGATGCAAGAAAGACAACCGCATTGCCGTATCAAAGACCGAGCGGGCTTAGTATGGTGAATACAGTGACTCAGGTTGTGACAGAGGCCGAAGAGAATGTAAGAGCTGGAAAGCTGGCGGATAAGCCAGTTATGATCGCGCAGTGTGATGATCCTCTGAGCGAATTGATGACCATTGACGATCTGCATATCGATTGGAAGCCCCAAATCACCAATGGGGATGGAGATCCGATTGCAGATTCTTCGGAAGAAGTGAAGATGGCGGTTTGCGAAGATACATTGATTGCAGTTTTGCCAGGTGGTGTCTTAAAAGAAGTGCCGAAAAAGGAATTCGTTTATAACGGGACAAAGAGGGCACGCCGTGATGAGAAGATTTTTGCGGATAAGACCATAGACCGCGTTAAAACGATATGGCCGTTTTCACAATCTGCGGATAAAATTGTAATTAGCAGAGAAGGAACGGCATGGTATTTGCTAGCCGAGGTCAGTGCAGAAGAATTTTTACAGGCAGATGCGTGGGAAGAATGCCGCAGAGCGTTGGCAGCGGGCGGTATCATGATTCCATGTGAAAAGGATGCAGATTCGCTGATTTGTGGAGCGAAAAATGGCGATATAGTACGCTTACCAGCAGACAAACTGTGTGCATGGCAGGGCCAGCGGCAGGTCGTACGTATAGGCGAGGCACCTCTGGCAGCAGCTTGCTTCTGTAAGGCTACTGATGATATTCTGCTGATTAGCGAAAAGGGACAGGCACTACGTACGCATGTTTCGGATTTGTACAAGCGCGTAGACATTGGCGGTGGACTGACCAAAGGTATGCGTATGAAAACAGGTACAGACGATAGATTATGCTGCTGTTTGGTTTATCAGCCAAAGCGTAGTTTAACAGCTGTTTCTCAACAGAGGAAGCTGCTTGTGCTGCGTGCGGACAGTGAAGAAAAGGCGCAGCTCAGAGCGCAAGGACATGTCGGAGAAGGCGTTTGCCTGGTGTATGTGGAAGGTTCGGATCGCTTGGCGGAGGTGTTGTATACAGATCAGGCAGTGTTACTGCTGTCAGACTCCGGATATGCGCAGTGTCGTGACGTTAGTGTGCTGAGAGAGAAGGGACGCGGTGCAAAAGGCATTGAGGGCATGAAGCGTGGTCAGATTATAAGAGCGGTATGCGCGAAAGTTAAATAAATAGTAAAGGCGCAGCTTTTGAGCAGATATCTCAAAAGCTGCGCCTTTTGGCTTGTATGAATGTAGTTAGACTTGCTATTTTAAAGGAAATATAAAAATAAAGCGAAGAAAAATTTTGATATGTACCCCCTTTACTGGACACCCAGTAGAGGGGGTATTATTATGCGGTAC
>ERZ833782.1655-NODE-1655-length-18006-cov-8.750933_pt1 | contig 18006 bp, 17 predicted proteins | sample MGYA00519577_ERZ833782 | MGnify/ENA primary metagenome ERZ833782 (study PRJEB31850, sample SAMEA3708745) | human gut metagenome | biome: human gut; feature: human-associated habitat; material: faeces | place: China | collected 2014 ...
GTAAAGACCAGAGCGACTACAAGAGCATGACTTACGAAGGATACGGTCCTCACGGAATTGCTGTTTTTGTGGATACGCTGACTGATAATACAACCCGCACGGTGGCTGATGTACGCTCCGTATTCAATAAATTCGGCGGTAACCTCGGAACTATGGGTTCTCTGGCTTTCCTTTTCGACCATAAGTGTATGTTCACTTTCAAAATCAAAGAGGGCATGGATATGGAAGAATTGATCCTTGACCTGATTGACTACGACGTGGAAGATGAGTACGAACAGGATGATGAGGAAGGTACAATCACGATCTACGGAGATCCGAAAAGCTATGCCGCTATCCAGAAACATCTGGAAGAATGCGGATTCGAAGATGTCGGTGGAGACTTTACTTATATCCCGAACGACTTGAAAGACGTGACGCCGGAACAACGTGAAACTTTGGATAAGATGATCGAACGTCTGGAAGAGTTTGACGATGTGCAGACTGTTTATACGAACATGAAACCGGAAGGCGGAGAAGAAGAATAAACAGGCCATGGAATATGTTTATAAAACTCAGGGGACTTGCAGCACGAACATCGAACTGAACGTGGAAGACGGTGTAGTGAAAGAGGTGGCCTTCTGGGGAGGATGTAACGGTAATCTTCAAGGAATTTCACGCCTGGTGAAAGGCATGAAGGTAGAAGAAGTGATAAAGAAACTTGAAGGGGTTCGTTGCGGTGGCAGACCGACGTCTTGTCCCGACCAACTATGCCGTGCATTGCATGAAATGGGATATTGATTGACAATTTTTTTGTTCTTAATAGTTGATTGTAAGCCTTCGGCAAATTGTTTTTGCCGGGGGCTTCTTTTATTGTTCGGCAAAAAGCTTCTGTATGTCTTTCGGTTCTTTTCCGAATTTGTCGGTATTTTGAACTAAAATGGATTGTCAATCGTTACTTTATAAGTATATTTGTACTGGATAAACTATTATGCAAAGATGAAGAATATTTTTCAAGACTTAAAACGAAAAGATCATAAGCGATATCTGGGCGGACTGGATCTCTTTAAATATATCGGACCGGGACTTTTGGTTACTGTGGGTTTTATTGATCCGGGAAACTGGGCTTCCAATTTTGCCGCAGGTTCTGAATTCGGGTATTCGTTACTTTGGGTGGTCACCCTGTCTACTATCATGCTGATCGTTCTTCAACATAATGTTGCCCACCTGGGGATTGTCACCGGGCTCTGCCTCTCGGAAGCGGCCACTAAATACACTCCCCAATGGGTATCCCGTCCTATACTCGGAACGGCGGTGCTGGCTTCCATTTCCACTTCTTTGGCGGAAATCCTGGGCGGTGCCATTGCATTGGAAATGTTGTTGGATATTCCTATTATATGGGGGGCTGTGCTGACAACGCTTTTTGTCTCCATTATGCTTTTCACCAACTCTTACAAAAAGATCGAGCGTTCCATTATCGCATTCGTCTCGGTGATCGGGCTGTCGTTTATTTATGAGTTGTTTCTGGTGGATATTGACTGGCCGGCCGCAACGGTGGGGTGGGTCACTCCGGCTTTCCCGAAAGGAAGTATGCTGATTATTATGAGCGTACTGGGGGCGGTGGTAATGCCGCATAACCTGTTCCTGCATTCGGAAGTGATACAGAGCCACGAATACAATAAAAAAGATGACGCCTCTATCAAGAAGGTGTTGAAATACGAGTTGTTTGATACGCTTTTTTCAATGATTGTGGGCTGGGCTATCAATAGCGCGATGATTCTGCTGGCGGCTGCCACTTTCTTTAAAAGCGGCATTCAGGTGGAGGAATTGCAACAGGCTCAGTCATTGCTGGAACCGCTGTTGGGAAGTAATGCGGCAATCGTGTTTGCACTGGCTTTGCTTATGGCGGGCATTTCGTCCACTATCACAAGCGGAATGGCGGCAGGTTCTATCTTTGCCGGTATTTTCGGCGAGTCTTATCATATCAAGGACAGTCACTCGCAGGTAGGCGTGCTCTTGTCTTTGGGAATTGCCCTGTTGTTGATTTTCTTTATCGGAGATCCTTTTAAAGGGCTGATTATTTCGCAGATGATACTCAGCATCCAATTGCCTTTCACGGTATTCCTGCAAGTGGGGCTGACCTCCTCGCGGAAGGTAATGGGAGAGTATGTCAATAGCCGTTGGAGCACATTTGTGCTGTATTCCATTGCGATTATAGTATCGGTACTGAACATCATGCTGCTATTCTCCTGAAATGAACATGAATTAAAAATATAGAATGATGAAGATTATTACTTATAATGTAAACGGGCTTCGTGCTGCCGTATCTAAAGGACTGCCGGAATGGCTGGAGCAGGAGAATCCCGATATTCTTTGTCTGCAAGAGACAAAACTGCAACCGGACCAGTATCCGGGAGAGGTGTTCGAAGCATTGGGCTATAAGTCCTATCTGTATTCGGCACAAAAGAAAGGATATAGCGGAGTGGCTTTACTTACGAAGCAGGAACCGGATCACGTGGAGTACGGAATGGGTATGGAGGCATACGACAATGAGGGGCGTTTTATACGTGCGGACTTTGGAGATTTGTCCGTGGTCAGTGTTTATCATCCTTCGGGGACAAGCGGGGATGAGCGTCAGGCTTTTAAAATGGTGTGGCTGGAAGACTTTCAGAAGTATGTGCTGGAGTTGCAGAAGTCTCGTCCGAACCTGATTCTTTGCGGTGATTATAATATTTGCCACGAGCCGATTGATATTCATGACCCTGTCCGGAACGCAAAGAACAGTGGTTTCCTTCCCGAAGAACGGGAATGGATGACCCGTTTCCTTGCAGCGGGATTCATTGATTCTTTCCGTATGCTTTATCCGGAAAAACAGGAGTATACCTGGTGGAGTTACCGTTTTAACTCGCGTGCCAAGAATAAGGGTTGGAGAATCGACTATTGCATGGCCAGTGAACCGGTCCGCCCGTTACTGATGAGCGCACGTATCTTGAATGACGCCATGCATTCGGACCACTGTCCGATGATGTTGGAAATAAAAAACACGAAATAGTTTATGGAAGAAGATAGAATACAAAAAGCGGTGGAGCTTTTTAAGAGCGGATACAATTGCTCACAGTCTGTTGTGGCTGCTTTTGCCGATATGTACGGATTTACACAGGAACAGTCATTGCGTATGGCCGCCTCTTTCGGCGGAGGAATAGGACGCATGCGCGAGACGTGCGGGGCTGCGTGCGGGTTGTTTCTGGTGGCCGGCCTGAAAACGGGGGCTACGGAGGCGGCAGACCGGGAAGGAAAAGCTGCCAATTATGCGGTAGTGCAGGAACTGGCAGCCGAATTTAAAAAACGTAACGGCTCTCTGATTTGTGCGGAATTGTTGGGATTAAAGAAAAAAGAACCGGTTTCCACTATTCCGGAAGAACGTACAGCTCAGTATTATAGCAAACGCCCGTGCGCAAAAATGGTGGAAGAAGCGGCAAGAATCTGGGTGGAATATCTCGAAAAACACCCTAAATGAAGGAAAAAATGCTTTTTTTATTACAAAATCAGTAAAAAAACACTCAATAAAGTGTTCTATAACATAAAAATATCTATCTTTGTCCCCGAAATAAAATCTGAAAGTCGTCGGACAGGATGATTTGAAGCATGTCTAACTAAAATTTCAAAGCAAATGTTGAAAGAAAAAGCAGGTGTAATCGCAGGTACTATCTGGAATGCACTGAACGAAACAGAAGGAATGACTGCCAAGCAATTGAAAAAAGCAACTAAATTGGTTGACAAAGATTTGTTCCTCGGACTTGGCTGGTTATTGAGAGAAGACAAAGTCTCTGTGGAAGAAGTGGAAGGTGAACTCTTCATCAAATTGATCTAAGCGAGCAATCACTTAAGCAATAAAAAAATGCGTTGGTACATTGTCATAATGTTATCAACGCATTTTTTTATATTCCGCCATTTACGTATCTTTGCACACCAAAAAGATAAAATAATAAGAATTCAGCATGAAGAATATACGCAACTTTTGCATTATTGCTCATATTGACCACGGTAAGTCAACCCTGGCCGACCGCTTGTTGGAGTTTACCAACACCATTCAGGTGACCACGGGGCAGATGCTTGATGATATGGACTTGGAGAAGGAAAGAGGGATCACGATCAAAAGCCATGCTATCCAAATGGAGTATAACTATAAGGGGGAGAAGTATGTACTCAACCTGATTGATACTCCGGGGCACGTGGACTTTTCGTATGAGGTGTCCCGTTCCATTGCCGCTTGCGAAGGTGCATTGCTGATTGTCGATGCATCGCAGGGAGTACAGGCACAGACGATCTCCAACCTGTATATGGCTATTGAACACGACCTTGAGATTATTCCCGTTATCAACAAATGCGATATGGCCAGTGCCATGCCGGAGGAAGTGGAGGATGAGATTGTGGAACTGCTGGGTTGCAAGCGGGAAGAAATTATCCGCGCATCCGGTAAGACGGGTATGGGAGTGGAAGAAATCCTGGCAGCCGTTATCGAACGTATCCCGCATCCCGAAGGGGATGAGGAAGCACCGTTACAGGCTTTGATTTTCGACTCTGTATTCAACTCTTTCCGTGGAATTATCGCTTATTTCAAGATTGAGAACGGAGTGATCCGTAAAGGTGACAAAGTGAAGTTTTTCAATACCGGCAAGGAGTATGACGCCGATGAGGTGGGGGTGCTGAAAATGGAACTGGTTCCCCGGAATGAACTTCGCACGGGAGATGTAGGCTATATCATTTCCGGTATCAAGACTTCGAAAGAGGTAAAGGTGGGAGACACCATTACCCATGTGGCTCGTCCGTGTGACAAGGCGATTGCGGGTTTTGAGGAAGTAAAGCCTATGGTGTTCGCCGGGGTCTACCCGATTGAGGCGGAAGATTTTGAAGACTTGCGTGCTTCTCTGGAGAAATTGCAGTTGAACGACGCTTCCTTGACTTTCCAGCCCGAATCATCGTTGGCGTTGGGCTTCGGTTTCCGTTGCGGTTTTCTCGGGTTGCTTCACATGGAGATTGTGCAGGAACGTCTTGACCGTGAGTTTGATATGAATGTGATTACTACGGTGCCTAACGTATCTTACAATATATATGACAAGCAAGGCAATATGAAGGAGGTGCATAACCCCGGTGGTATGCCTGATCCGACGTTGATAGATCACATTGAAGAACCGTATATCAAAGCGTCTATTATTACAACGACCGATTATATAGGTCCGATCATGACGCTCTGTCTGGGCAAGCGCGGGGAACTGCTTAAACAGGAATATATTTCCGGCAACCGGGTGGAGATATATTACAATATGCCTTTGGGGGAAATTGTGATTGACTTCTATGACCGCCTGAAAAGTATTTCGAAAGGATATGCGTCGTTCGATTATCATCCGAACGGTTTCCGTCCCTCGAAACTGGTCAAGCTGGATATCATGCTGAATGGTGATCCTGTGGATGCGCTTTCTACACTGATCCACTTTGACAATGCGTATGATATGGGACGCCGGATGTGTGAGAAGTTGAAGGAACTGATTCCCCGCCAGCAGTTTGAGATTGCTATTCAAGCCGCTATCGGGGCGAAAATTATTGCCCGCGAAACGATTAAGGCGGTTCGCAAGGATGTGACTGCCAAATGTTATGGCGGTGACGTGAGCCGTAAGCGCAAGCTGCTTGAAAAGCAGAAAAAAGGTAAAAAACGAATGAAACAAATTGGCAACGTGGAAGTGCCGCAGAAAGCCTTCCTCGCAGTATTAAAACTGGATTAAAAAAAAGAACCGCAAGCAGTTTTTTCAGAGAGGTTTTCTGAACAAATTGCCTTGCGGTTAGTTTTTTAATACACCAGGTGATTGCTTTCTGTCTGCAGAGCTTTCCTTGGCAATCACTTTTGGAGAAAAAACAACTAGAAATATGAGAAAAGTTCTGTCTTTTTCGGGCTTCCTGATGTTGGGGCTCGTCGTATCGCAATTCCTGCCGGTGATAGCAGGTGAGGGGTATGGAACCGTGAAGTCCATATCGAATATACTACTCTATGTATGTCTTAGTTTTATAATGATTAATGTAGGCCGGGAATTTGTGCTCGACAAGTCCCGCTGGAAAAGTTATGCCGAGGATTATTTTATAGCAATGGCTACTGCTGCTTTGCCTTGGTTTATGATTGCTATCTACTATGTGTTTATCTTGCTTCCGCCTGACTATTGGAATAGTTGGGAAGCATGGAAAGAGAACCTGCTGTTGAGCCGTTTTGCCGCTCCGACATCAGCGGGAATCTTGTTTACCATGCTCGCCGCTATCGGGCTGAAGTCCAGTTGGATTTATAAGAAGATTCAGGTATTGGCTATTTTCGATGATTTGGATACGATCATCCTGATGATTCCTCTCCAGATCATGATGATCGGATTGCGCTGGCAGTTGATTATTGTCGTGGTGATTGTGTTTATGCTGTTGGCCGCCGGTTGGCAACAGTTGAATAAATACGACTGGCGTCAGGACTGGAAAGCGATCCTGTTCTATTCGGTTATCATATTTCTGGCTACGCAGATACTCTATCTCGGTAGCAAGGAGCTGTACGGAGAGGCGGGAAGTATCCATATTGAGGTGCTGCTTCCGGCATTTGTATTGGGTATGATTATGAAGCATAAGGAACATGACACGCCTGTGGAACGGAGAGTTTCTACCGGAATCTCTTTCTTCTTTATGTTCCTGGTAGGAATGAGTATGCCTCATTTTATCGGAGTCAATTTTGCGGAAACGCACTCGGGGGCATATTCGGTGACAGGTTCCCAGGAAATGATGTCGTGGGGGATGATTCTGTTTCATGTGGTAATTGTTTCTTTGTTGTCGAACGTGGGAAAGTTATGTCCTATGTTTTTCTATCGTGACCGGAAGCTGAGTGAACGACTGGCACTTTCTATCGGTATGTTTACCCGTGGTGAAGTGGGGGCCGGAATTATTTTTATCGCATTGGGATATAATTTGGGAGGTCCGGCATTGGTAATTTCTGTACTTACTTTAGTACTGAACTTGATTTTGACCGGAATATTTGTTCTTTGGGTGAAAAGCCTGGCTTTAAGGAGTTATACTGATTAAATAAACTCTCTATACCCTATTATTTCCGGTAATTATTATATGGAAATAATAGGGTATGGAACTGATCTACTAATAAGAATAGTTAAATAACTGTTTTATTTAGTTGAATAACTGCATCTTTTAGTTGTTTGTTCGATATTAAATACTATATTTGTGGCGTTATACTTGGTGAGTTAAACCGAAAATATAGAAATGTATGAAACGATTGACAGCAAAAGAAGAAGAAATAATGCGTATTTTCTGGGAAAACGGCCCGATGTTTGTTCGCGGACTATTAGCTTATTATGAAGATCCCAAACCGCATTATAATACCGTTTCCACTCTTGTGCGCGGGTTGGAGGAGAAAGGATTCGTAGGTTATACGCCTTATGGAAATACTTATCAATATTATGCACTTGTTTCGGAGAAGGAGTATAAAAGTTCTGCTCTTAAAGAAGTGATTTCTCAATACTATAATAATTCGTATGTCAATGTTGTGTCTTCTTTTATTGAAGAAGAAGGATTGTCTGTTGATGAGCTTAAAGCACTCATTGACCAGATTCAACGAGGGAAAAACGAAAAATAGTTTTTGCAATAATAGTTGGGAAACGCACTATTGATAAAAAGATGTCATTACTATGGGAGACTTATTGTTTTATCTGTTGAAATCCGGATGTTACCTGATAATATTCTATCTGCTCTTTAAATTATTAATGAGCGGAACTACTTTTTTTCGCTTCAACCGGGTGACTATATTGGCGGGGATCATAGGATGTATGTTTCTCCCTTTGATAGAATTTACCACTCAAGAGGAGACATTTTTAACTGTTCCTTTACAAACGATTCAGGGGATTTTTGTTGAGCAGGCGGACGGCATATTTTGGGACACAATGTTTGGGGTTCGGCCGCAAGTGGACGAAACCGGAAATATGCAGGCTATAAATTGGTGTCCTATTGCTTTGGGATATGTTTATCTGGCAGGCGGGCTGTTTGTTTTGTGCAGGATTTTGCTTTCCTTTTATCGGATGTTCCAGCTTATACGGAACGGAAAGAGGCGCTCCTATGGGAAGTATAAACTGATTGTAGTATCGGAACCTATTTCATCTTTTTGCTGGGGAAAATATATTGTTGTTTCCGTATCCGACTACTCACAACAGTCGACAGACGGGATCTTACTCCATGAGACGATGCATTTACGTTATCGGCATACACTCGATTTATTATGTATGCAGTGTTTGTTAATTCTTTATTGGTTCAACCCGGCCATTTGGCTGCTGAAACGGGAATTGCAGGAAGTACATGAGTTTGAAGCGGATAATGGGGTGCTTAATACAGGCATTGATGCAACGAGATATCAACTTTTATTGGTGAAAAAAGCTGTTGGTACAAGGCTCTACTCTATGGCCAACGGTTTTAATCACTCTAAACTTAAAAAACGTATTACTATGATGTTAAAAGAAAGAACCAATCGGTGGGCACGGTTGAAACTATTGTTTGTGGTGCCTGTAATGGGTGGAGCGCTTTATGCGTTTGCACAGCCGGAAGTGAAAGAAGACTTAGGACTAAATACGGTCCGGGAAGTATTGCAATCAAAAACCGGAGAAGATCAGGATATCTTCAAGTTTGTTGATGATGAAATGGAGGCATATTATAATCGTTCTCCTAAGAATGCGGAGCTGAAATATAAGATTCGGGAGCGACAGACGCATATCGTAAAAGTAGATGCTAATGGACAATTGACTTTGAACAATAAAACGATTGCTAAGGAAGACCTGAAAGAGGTACTTAAAAAAACAATGGTGGAACATAAGCGCCTGGCAAAAGAAAAGTATAACAGTACAGAGGATCAAGTGGGAGGGGTCTTGTTTTCTCCTGATACTCCTAAAGAACAGGTAAAAGACTTGTTGTCTGTTATGCGGGATGCTTTTGTTGAAATTCGGGCTGATATTGCCCAAACATCGGGAAATAACAGTAAGGAATACCTTGATAAAGAATTTCCTATTTTGATTGGTTATGGCGATATTTCTATCAAGGATAGAAAGAAAAATCCATATAATAATTCTACTACAATGAAGATTACCGGCATTCATCTTAAATTACTCTCTGCCGCAGGCAAAGTAGAGAAAGAAATAACGAATTTTACTCTGGCTGAATTGGAGAGAGATTTGAAAGATTTCTGTACATTACAGGGAGATAAGAAGAATGAGATTACTGTCAGTATGAAGGTGGATAAGGGATGTGAAATGGGGATAGTGACCGATGTGAAGACAGTTCTCCGGAATAATTATTTGTTAAAGTTGAACTATCAATAAAATACTTATTTCTCCACTGATAATAGTTGGAGACTGCATAGTTTAGAGATTGCAAAGTTAGAGACTACTGGAGTAATAACAGAATGACAAGTCGGTAGTATTTAAAACTCTCCTCCTTCAGGAAGGAGGAGTACCCGTAGGGGGAGGTGGTAGGTGAATGCATGAATTGTTTATTATCAGCATTGTGCATCTACCTACCACCCCGACTTATTATACACGCCCTCTAGCATTCAAGAAAGATATTCCTAACAAATTCGTTTTAGCGCTATTTTTTTCGGATTAGTCAAATAGTTCCCCGTCTTCTTCGATTGGAAGTATTTTCCGGCTTTCTTCATGTGGTAATTGTTCTACTTGACGTAGCTTCCGTTCGATAGCACGGGTTCGTTTGCCCATAACTTCTTCAAGCTGGTCACCGGCATTTTGCAGGTTCTTTTGTACTTTCTCAAGCAGTCCGCCGAATTTGCTGAATTCGGTTTTTACAGCTCCCAATACAGTCCAGACTTCTCCGGTACGTTTCTGAATGGCTAAGGTACGGAAACCCATTTGAAGGCTGTTCAGAATGGCTCCTAAAGTAGTCGGGCCTGTTACGACGATTTTGTATTCCTTCTGAAGTGTTTCGACAAGGCTTGTCCGCCGGATAACTTCTGCATAGATACTTTCGAACGGTAAAAACATGATTGCGAAATCTGTGGTAAAAGGAGGGTCGACATATTTGTCGTGAATATCCTTTGCCATTTTCTTAATGGTGTTTTCCAGTTGTTTGCCGGACGATTCGATCAAAGCGGTATCTCCCGCTTCGAAAGCATCGTAATACTGTTCGTATATGTCTTTGGGGAATTTGGCGTCAATCGGGAGATAGACCGTGCTGTTCACATCGTCTTTTCCCGGCAGTTTGATAGCAAATTCTACAAACTCCGTTCCGCTTTTCTTCGTTTTGACATTGGCGTCGTATTGTTCCGGGCTCATCATTTGCTCCAGTAATGCACCTAACTGTACCTCACCGAATGTTCCCCGCATTTTTACGTTGCTCAGTACCTTCTTCAGTCCGCCGACATCCTGGGCCAGAGATTTCATTTCTCCCAGACCTTTCTGCACATTTTCCAGTTGCGAACGGACAATCTCAAATGACTGCCCAATTCGTTCGTTCAACGTTTTTTGCAACTTTTCTTCAACCATTAGACGCATATCATCCAAGCGTTTCTCGGTCGATTTAATCAGTGTTTCCTGTTGGCGGGCCATTGTGTCGAATTTCTGCCGTTGTAATTCTCCTGTGGTCATCATATTCTTGTGGAGGACATCCTGGAGTTGCTGCATATTCTGATTTAATACTTGCGTCATTTCCATGCGCAACTCCCGGATACTTCGGTTCAGTTCTTCCCGGTTTTCTTGCATTTGTTGCCGTAAGGCTGCTTGCAGTTGTTCCGCTTGATTTTGGTTGTTGCCTTTCGTTAGTGATAGTACAAGTAATACTATCACTAATACGGCGATAACAATAAGTAAAATCGATTCCATTTAATAAGTCAGGATTTCATTTCCGGTTTCAGTAATCAGAATCATATTCTCCCATTGGGCAGAGGGCAATCCGTCATCTGTGCAGACAGTCCAGCCGTCAGCTTCGTCGACAAACACTTCATAGGTTCCCATGTTAATCATCGGCTCAATGGTGAAAGTCATTCCCGGTACGATCATCATGCCTGTTCCCCGGCGTCCGAAATGCTCTACATCCGGTTCTTCATGGAATTTCATGCCTACACCGTGTCCGCAGAGGTCGCGCACGACGCTGAATCCGTTTTTCTCGGCATGTTCCTGAATAGCGGCACCCACATCGCCCAGTTGTTTCCAAGGTTTTGCGGCGGCAATACCAATTTCCATACACTCTTTCGTCACTTGGACCAGTTTGCGCATTTCGGGACTTACGTCGCCGATCATAAACATGCGGGAGGCGTCAGAGAAGTATCCATTGTAAATGGTAGAGACATCCACATTGATAATATCTCCGTTTTTCAGGATTTCATTCTTGTTGGGTATCCCATGGCATACTACGTCGTTAATGCTTGTACAGACACTCTTGGGGAATCCTTCGTAATTGAGGGGAGCAGGAACGGCTCCGTGACCGGTTGTGAAATCATACACTAGTCTGTCAATTTCCTCGGTAGACATTCCCTCACGGATATTCTCCGCGATATGATCCAATAATGCAGTGTTGATTTTGGCACTTTCACGTATTCCTTCCAGTTGTTCGGGGGTACGGAGCACTTTACGAGGCGGAAGTTTGTATCCTTGTTTTCTATATTTCTGTATTTTGTCTTCTACTGCTGCCGGATAATTGGAGGGGGTAAACCGGAATCCCTTGATAAAGTTTTTCATTATTATATGATGTTATTTAATCGTTCTACAAAGGTAGAGAATAAAATGGAAGTTGTGTCTCCTTGGCTTCTAAAACTTTTCTTGTAGATTATTCATCATTATGAAATAGCTTTGAATACGGGTTCTATCTTTTGGATTTCAGACTCAAATCCGAACCAGTAGCCATGTCCGTCTTCATCAACGGGGAGAAAACACAGACGTAGTTTTTCCCGATAGGAGCCATAGATGACTTCCCAACTCTCCGGGGGAACTTGCCGTTTGGTTCTGACTTTTTCGGCGGGAACTTTCTTTAATGACATACCTGCTTCGATCCATGCGATACTGACTTGAGTCAAGTAATCGGGATAATAATTTTTACAGAAATTATATAGGATCAATCCTCTTCTTTCCAGACTTAACGGGGTGTCGATGATATCTGCCTGAACTAAATGATCGAGCAACTCATGTAAGAAACGAGGATTTTCCAGAATAAGCATCCGGGTGATGTTTTGCCAGGTAGGAGTATTATAGAAGCCGTCTAACAGGCGGGATAGATAATGCGCTGTCTGTAACTCGTCTACTGAAATCTCACGTGTTTGGAGGACTTCATAAGGGGGAAGGGGCGAGTATTGAATGCCTAGTTCTTCTGCTCTTCTCCGCATCTCGGTACCGGGAAGTAACTTTAGGGATTCCAGTTGAATCTCTCCTGCACCATATTCTGCCAAGGTACGGACGTCTTCGAATATCTCGGATAAGTGATAGAGTGGGAGACCTGCTATGAGGTCAGCATGCGTTTCCATATTCTTTAGTGAACAGAGATATTTTAATCCTTCCAATGCGTCGGATAACTTTCCGATACGGCGGCTTTGTTGCAGAACCGACTCTTTTAAACTTTGAATGCCGGCCTCCAAATGTAATAACCCCTTGGGTAAGACCGATAATTCCTGTTTTAATTCTTCGGAAAGGAGAGCCGGATGAATCTCCAGATGAAAACAGATGTCCGGATATTGCCGGAATAAGTCCAGTAATTCTTTAGCCCGTTTGTTGTTGTAATTAAAAGTACGGTCGAGTACGCGCACGTTCTTAATGCCATGCTGGTGAATGTCATTCAGACGTTCACGGATAGCTTCCAAAGGAATGGTACGCACCGGCTTTTCACCACCGCTGACGCAAAAGGCACACGTGTTGAAACAACCTCGGGTAGTTTCCAACTGTACAAACGGTTTACTCCAGTTAAAAAAACAACTTTTCTCGGGGGAAACAAGTTGAGAGAAGTTCATGACGCGGGCAATTCCATTGTCCTGATAGCGACCGTTTTCATCCAAGTAACAAAGTCCCGTTATTGATTTCCATGTTTCTTTACTGTGATTCCATACTTTCAGCCATTGGGGGAATACTTCTTCACCCTCTCCACGGAACACTCCGCTGACAAATTTGTTCTTATATAAAAAGGCTTCATTATTTCCCAAAAACTCCGGACCGCCGAGTACGATGCAGCAATGCGGAAGTAATGCTTTAGCACGGGATATGATGTGTAGCAACTGTTCGTGATTGAATAACCAGTTGGTGGCGGCAATGATGTCCGGCCGGTGTTTGTGAATCCGGCTGACAACCATTCCGGTATTTTCATTTATGGTTGCCGATACTATACACCATTCAATAGTAGTGTCGTCTGCTATCTGGGCGTGTAATGCAGGGAGCGCCAACGATGAGTGTGCATAGGAGCTATTTAAATCAAGCCAAAGAAGTTTCATGTAGAATTTTTAATATTATCGGGAACAAAGGTACAAAAAACTTATGGCTTGGAGCATATAGTAAAATAAAAACGCTAAATTTGTATTTATAAACGCAATAAACTAGAAGATTATGAAACTGATTAAAAAATACGCAGGTTTTCTGCTGATGCTGACGTTGCTTGTCGGCTTTACTTCATGTGAGGATGATGAAGATATTTATGATGACCTCATGGGGAGAACATGGGTTGGAGATTTGGGATTTGGTACTAACAGAGATCCGATAGAAAGCGGTATTCGCTTGGATAATAACGGCTTGGGAATTGATTATCAGGTCTATGATTATGACGGCGCTTCTGCCGGTGACTTGCCTTTTCGTTGGCGGGTAGATTATGGAACTTTATACCTTGATTATGGTTATGATTTTGCTCTGCGTGAGGTGAGAGGTGTTCGTGTGAGCGGACGTTATATGCGAGGTGATCTATATCTTGATGGCGAGTTTTTCGGATATATTGAGTTGAGAATGCAATAAGAAAATAATATAATAGATATAGAAAGGAGCCATACTTGTGTATAAATGGTATAGCTCCTTTCTTTTAACTTGTATTTATTCTATTTTTTCAGAAACAACTTCTTGAATTCTCCCGGATAAGGTGTTTCAAACTCCATTAGATCTCCCGTTACAGGATGATAGAAACACAGTTTGAAAGCATGAAGGGCCAATCGACCGATCGGGTTAGAGTAATTTTCTCCTCCATATCTTCCGTCTCCGGCAATCGGATGTCCTAAATCCTGCATGTGTACACGAATCTGGTTTTTACGTCCGGTCTCTAAATCAAGTTCCACTAAAGAATATCCGTTGGCACGTTTGATTGTTCTATAATGAGTGATAGACTTTGAACCACCGTCGTCATATCCACTGGAACTTACGTATAAAGTCTTGTCCGTCAGCCAGGAAACAACAGTATCATAATCTTTTTCCATACTTCCTTCTACTACGGCTACATACCGACGGTCGGTCACTATATCATGCCAGTTGTCGCGCAGAGTACGTTGTGTCTTTTCGTCCTTGGCAAACATCATCAATCCGGAAGTGTCTCTGTCCAGACGATGTACAATGTACACTCGGTGTTGACGTCCGGAACGTTGCACATATTCATTAAGTATGGTATAGGCTGTGCGCTCTTTTTGACGTTCCGTATTGACGGACAAAAGTCCTTGCATCTTTTCGACCACAATGATATATGCGTCTTCGTACACAATTTTCAGCAATCGGTTATTAAATTCTTTCCTTCCTTTATCTTTGCTGATTTGAACTTTCATTCCCGGTTTCAACGGAAAGTTGAATTGCGTGGTTATTACATTATCTACCAATACCACTCGTTTGCTGAGCAATGACTTTAGTTTTGTACGGCTTGCGTCCGGCATTTTGGCAGTCAGGAACTCCATTAGTTCCATTGGCTCTTTGACTGCATAATTGGTATATTGTGCACGTGCTTTTTCAGCAGGAGTTCTTCTCGGTCTTTTTTCCATTTCTTTTTTCTTTTAAGGACGATTCAATTAAAGATTATCGGAGTTCCAGCAATACCACATTTTCCACGTGGTGAGTATGAGGGAACATATCTACCGGCTGCACGGCCTTCACCTTATATTTTTCGTCCAGTAATTGCAGGTCACGTGCCTGAGTGGCGGGATTACAGCTTACGTAAACAATTCGTTTGGGTTCGGCAAACAAGATTACATCCACCACATCCTGATGCATACCTGCACGAGGAGGGTCGGTGATGATAACATCCGGACGTCCATGCTCGTTGATAAATTCCTGAGTCAGAATATCCTTCATGTCACCTGCATAAAACAGGGTATTCTTAATATCGTTGATTTCTGCGTTCACCTTTGCGTCTTCAATGGCTTCCGGCACATACTCGATACCAATCACCTGACGAGCCCGGCGTGATACGAAGTTGGCGATAGTTCCGGTTCCGGTGTAAAGGTCGTAAACGAGTTTATCTTTTGTTTCCCCAACGTATTCTCTTACCTGATCATACAGGACTTCTGCTCCTAAGGTATTTGTCTGGAAGAAGGAGAATGGAGAGATTTTGAAACGCATGTTATAAAGGTATTCATAAAAATAATCTTGTCCGTAAAGTGTTTTTGTTTCATCGCTCTGTACTACGTCTGCAAGGTTGTCATTTAATGTATGCAAGATTCCAACAACTTTTCCATCAATTTTCTGGGAGAGAATCATATTGACAAATTCAGATTCATCCAGTCTGCTCTGTGTCGTAGTGACAAGATTGATTAAAATGTCTCCTGTTTTTACAGAACGGCGCATTACGAGATGACGAAGAAATCCTTCGTGGCGGATTTTGTGGAAGTAGGTTTCGCCTTTTTCTTTGAAGTATTTTAAGATTGCCTGAAGAAGTACGTTGAAATCAGGGTCTACGATGCGGCAATCGTCTAATGTTACGATATCATAGAAGCTGTTTTTCTTATGCATTCCGAGTGCAAGTGGACCATCTTTTTCTTCGTCTCCAAATGTGAATTCCATTTTGTTACGGTAGCCTTCTGTAATCGGGCTTCCATAGATATTTTCGATATCAAAAGAAAGACCGTTCTTTTCGATCAGTTCTTCTACCTGACGTTTCTTTAAGTCAAGCTGCTGTTCGTAAGAAAGATTCTGGTAACGACAGCCACCGCAAATTCCAAAATGTTTGCAGGCTGCTGGCTGCTCTATCGGGGATGGCTCGATGACTTCAAGAAGTCTTCCTTCGATTTTATCTCGTTTCTTTTTATTAATGGAGAAGCGTACTATCTGACCTTCTAACGCATTTTTTACGATTACTTTCTGCCCCTCAATATCTATAATTCCTTTATTAGGGAATTCGATTCGGATGACTTTCCCCTCAAAAATATCTCCTTTTTTCATAAAATAATTCCTTTCTATATACACAAAAAATGGAAAGGATGCTGCAATGTACATCCTTTTCCATTATATTCAAGAATGTCCCGGCTTTCTTGCACGAGTACATTTATATTATTTTTTAAATTTTCAGTTCGGTAAATTTGGATTTATAATATCCATGTCCGTAATGGGCCTCGCCTTCATCATCGATTTCCATAATGAGAAATGTTGGCATATGATCAGGTTGTCTTGGGTAAGAAACGCTTCCCGGATTTAATATCGTTACATCTTCATCGATTTCGATGTATGGTTTATGCGTATGACCAAACATAACAATATCGATACTATTTTGAAGTGCATACTGTTTTAAGCGTTCTACACCGCGATATACGTAAAAAGTATGTCCGTGAACAACCAGTACCTTATAATCGCCAATATTAAAAATGTCTTGTGCAGGAAGATCAAGATTATAGTCGTTGTTTCCGGAAACCATATGTACCGGACAATCTACCAATGAACGGATATAATCGTCTCCTCGCTCTACATCTCCACAATGGATGAGCATATCGATTGGTCCAACCTGCTCGATTACTCCTGCCACATCGTCATTACGTCCATGCGAATCACTGATTACCAAAATTCTCATTTTCTTTTCACTCATCTATTTATAAAATCTCCTTTATCTGGCGCAATGCCTTTCCACGATGACTGATTTCGTTCTTTTCCTCTGCTGAAAGCTGGGCCGTTGTCTTTCCTTTCTCTGGAAGATAGAAAATAGGGTCGTAGCCAAAACCATTTTCTCCGGCTGGTTCCTGTGCGATTCTTCCCTCAATCGTTGCCCGACGTGTCTCTACTCGTCCATCTGGAAATGCTGCTGCGATTACGCAGACGAAACGAGCACTTCTTACGATATCAGGGACGCCATGCAGTCTGTCTAAAATAATCTGATTTTTAATGCGATAAGATGTATTCTCTCCCATATAGCGGGCCGAATATACTCCTGGCTCTTTATTCAGATAATCCACTTCTAAACCGGAATCATCTGCTAATACAAGACTGCCTGTTGCTTCCATTACAGTTTTGGCCTTGATGATTGCATTTTCTTCAAATGTTGTTCCATCTTCCACGATATCAATATCTACTCCGGCTTCTTTCATCGAAAGAAGCTCGTAATCCAAATCTCCGAGAATTTCCCGGATTTCCTTCATTTTTCCTTCATTTCCTGTGGCAAATATCAGTTTCTTTTTCAAAATGCTGCCTCCCAAAAAACTTGTGCTTTTTATATCACTTCTAACATTTTCGATATCTTCATATTAAATATTTTCTGCTAAGTATTCTCGCATTAAAGTACACTTGAAAAAATACTCATACAGATTATTCTTCCGGCTGTACCATTTTCTTTCTTCTCGGTGGTTTTGGGCCTGGAAACATGTAGAAATATGTCTTCATCATTCCGTTATAAATCTTTCGGTTCTTCGCCGCTTTCTTTCCGATGTAACGCTCTGCATCTTCATAAGCAGTGATGACATACTCAGACCAGCCGTCAAGTCCTGCGAAAGCTTTTCCCATATCACGGTAAAGTGCTGGTAAATCTTCTTTTTCCTCTAAACGCTCGCCGTAAGGAGGGTTCGTGATTACAAAGCCGTACTTCTTT
>ERZ833782.1662-NODE-1662-length-17929-cov-7.236153_pt1 | contig 17929 bp, 16 predicted proteins | sample MGYA00519577_ERZ833782 | MGnify/ENA primary metagenome ERZ833782 (study PRJEB31850, sample SAMEA3708745) | human gut metagenome | biome: human gut; feature: human-associated habitat; material: faeces | place: China | collected 2014 ...
CCTGCTTTCGTCTAAATGAGCGTAGGACAGACCGGCACTGCGGTCTCCTTCTAAAAGCTCTGCACGGATTGGAGAACCTGTGAGGACAGCCTTGTCTTTAGGGAGATATTTAAGAGTCTCCGGGAAGTTGCAGCATACCTTAGCAGCAGATGGAATGCAGATCTTGTTTGCAAGACCAGGAGTCATATCTGATTCATGGATGATAACAGGAATCTTATAATGTTTTGCAGCCAGTACAACTGGTACAGCAACGAAACCGCCCTTGGAGAATACAACATCTGGTTTATAACGCTTCATAAGGTGAAGTGCCTCAAAATAGCCCTTTGCAACACGGAACGGATCAGAAAAATTCTTCAGATCAAAGTATCGGCGCAGTTTACCGGAAGAGATGCCGTCATAAGGAATACCGGCTCCTTCGATCAGCTTGCGTTCAATACCCTGATAAGAACCGATATAACGGATTTCATAACCTGCCTTCTTTAAAGAAGGGAGAAGTGCAAGATTGGGAGTAACATGACCGGCAGTACCGCCGCCGGTTAAAATGATTTTTTTCATAAAAACCTCCTGAAGGAAAAACGTCTACTAATATAGTAAGCATTAACTGTGAAAAGTCAACCCTAAACCGAGAGGGAACTTTAGGGTATCTGGCAATTGAGGTGTAAAGTGGGAAAAGCAGGAAAACTGGACTTGGAAATGAAGGAAATTTTAAGAAGTTTTGAAAAGGCAGAGAAAGACACCAGCAGTCTGCCCTTAAATCCGCCTCCAGCTGATGAATTTGACCGCATCTGGACCAGGATCCAGGCAGAACGGGAACTAATCCCAGATCCTGTTCCAACCGTAAAACCCCGCAGACGCTGCATAAATAAGATATTTGCAGTTGGTGTAGCAGCAGCGGTGCTGACAGTTGGCGGATGTTTTGTAGCAATGGGAACGAAATCTTATTTTTATCGGGATGGGAGAATGGTGAAGCAGGGATTTGTTTATAATAACGATTCTAAGGTTGTTACTGAATGTGATGAGGCTGAGGCGTATGAAAGAGTTTCAAAAGAATTGGGCGTAAAAACCCTAGAACTAGGGTATATGCCAGATGGAATGTACTTTCAAGATGTAATGGTTGGAAAAGGGTATGGGAAACTACAGTATGAATATGAGGGGAATAGAATATTTTTTATTCAGGGAAAAGCTGATGTTAAAACTTCAATGGTGCATTCATCAGATGCAAAAGAAACTTATGAGGTATGGAATTCAGGATTACATATAAATATACAAGTTTACCAGGAACCAGATATGAAAAAAATACAAATGCGAGAAGCTCAGTTTACTTATAATGGTGTATATTATCACCTTTTAGGTAAAATGAATCAGGAGAAGTTTGACGAAATGGTACGAAAAATTCAATTTTAATTAGTATGGAGGTTATATGAAAAAAATAGCACGATTGGTGATGGGTGTTTTGGTTGCAGTGAATGTATTTGTGTCAACGGCTTTTGCAGCAATACCTACAAGTTACTATACATCTGTAGATCAGGAGTCAGCTTTGTGTGAAAAGGGAGTGACATTTAGTACAGGAACAGAAAGAAATGTTGCAAGAAGAGGAGATTTCTTCCTGTCAGCGGATGTCTCAATAAGAGACGAAGGAAATGGAAACATAGGTGCTACTGCACATGCATATTTGAATAAACCGGTAGAGGAGCTGTACGTATCTCTTTATCTGGACAGATATGATGAGAGTTTGAAGAAATGGAAACAGGTTGATTATGCAGATTTTGAATACACAGCAGAGGAATATCCAGATGGAGTTGATGATCCGGCAATTGATATAACTTTTTTGAACCAGAAAAAGGGCTACTACTATAGAATCAGAGGCGGTTTCACCGCAAGTGATGGAGAAAAAGTCGAAGGATTTGGACCAAGAACTGACGGCATCTGGATCGAATAAATAACTGAAATATTTTAAATCTTTCTCACAGCAGCTTCCTAACAGAAGCTGCTGTTTTCGCATTTCCCAGTATCAAAAACATTTCAATTGTGCATTTCTCAAAAAGTGTCAGTGGAAGTCTGGCGGGATATCATGTATAATAAATGGATATGAGCATATTACTCACTTCCACAAAGGTGGATAGTGCATTTAAAAACATTGAGAAATATTGAGAAATATTGAGGAGAATACAAATGCGTGACTACTTAAACAGACTGAGAATGCAGTTTCAGCGCTTTATGATAGGAAGGTACGGAATGGACCAGTTTGGACGTTTCCTTTCAAGTCTTCTTTTAGCACTGATCATTTTTAATTTCCTGATCCCGGCGGCTTTGCCTTCCAGGATCCTGTGGGCACTGGAATGGATCGTACTCATTATCCTGTATGCAAGAATGTTTTCTAAAAACATTAATAAACGTTATCAGGAAAATGAAGCCTTTTTAAGACGGCAGTTTTATGTATCAGAATGGTGGAAGAAGTGGAAATTCCGCTATCAGGAAAGCAGAAAGTATCATATTTACCGTTGTCCGAACTGCAAACAGAAAGTGCGTGTTCCAAGAGGAAGAGGACGGATCAGCATCCACTGTCCGAAGTGCGGGACTGATTTTATCAAGAAAAGTTAATAAAAGACTGTATTACAAGACCGGCTGTATGGAAGCTGGTCTTTTTTGCGATTTTATGGCGCATTTTTGTGCGTGCAATCTGATCGATTTACTTAAATTTTACAAAACCTATACCATACCTTGCTTTCAGCCATTGTAAAACTTTTGTATACTCCACAATGTAAGAACAAGAAAACAACAAAGAAAAACATAAATACCGCAAAACAATACAAACATAAAGCGGTACAAAAGTGGAGGAAAAGATAATTATGAAAAAAAATGGCATGAAAGTAATGGCAATGATCGGTTCTGCAGTAATGGCAGCAGGTATGCTTGCAGGATGTGGAAACTCCGGTGCAGCAGCTACCACAGCAGCTCCAGCAACTACAGCAGAGCAGACAACTGAAGCAAAGGCAGAAGAGACAACAAAAGAAGCAGCAACAGAAGCAAAGAGCGCAGATGCAGATTTAAGCGGATCCATCAGCATGGTAGGTTCCACTTCTATGGAGAAGTTCGCAAATGCATTAAGCGAAGCATTTATGGAGAAATATCCAAAGGTAACAGTAACCGCTGAGTTCGTAGGTTCCGGCGCTGGTATCGAGGCAGTTTCTAACGGAACAGCAGATATCGGTAACTCTTCCAGAAACTTAAAAGATGAGGAAAAAGCAAAGGGAGTTGCAGAAAACATCGTAGCAATTGATGGTATCGCAGTTGTAGTTGATCCTGCAAACACAGTAGAAGATCTGACCAAGGATCAGCTGACCAGCATTTATGACGGAACAGTAACCAACTGGAAAGATGTAGGCGGAAATGATGCTCCAATCGTAGTAGTAGGACGTGAGGCAGGTTCCGGTACAAGAGGTGCTTTCGAGGAACTGTTAAAGCTGGAAGATGCCTGCAAGTACAGCAATGAATTAGACAGCACCGGCGCAGTAATGGCAAAGGTAGCATCTACCCCAGGTTCCATCGGATATGTTTCCCTGGATGTATTAGATGACACTGTAAAGGCATTAAAATTAGACGGCGCTGAGCCAACCGAAGAGAACATCAAGGCAGGAAAGTACTTTTTAAGCCGTCCATTCGTAATGGCTACCAAGGGTGAGATCAGCGAGCAGAGCGATCTTGTAAAGGCACTGTTTGACTTCATCTACTCTGACGAAGGTTCTGAACTTGTAAAATCTGTAGGTCTGATCACAGCTGACAAATAATCAGTGGACAGATAACACGAAAAAGAAATAAAGACGATAAAAAGTGTGAGTCATACAAAACGAAAGGAGACTGTCTGCAATGACACAGGAAACATTTTCCGTCCGTTCCCATCATGGCAGCAAGTCTACAGTAGAAAGAGCTGCAGAAGCGATCTTCACCGCATGCGGCTTTTTCGCTGTTCTGGCTGTTGCTTCCATTACATTATATATGATATTCAGCGGTACACCGGCGCTGTTTAAAGTAGGCATCCTGGATATCCTTTTTGGTACCTTATGGCAGCCGGCTGCTGCTACACCAAGCTTTGGTATCCTGTATGTTATCCTTACATCCATTGTGGGAACCTTTCTGGCGATCCTGATCGGTGTGCCGGTTGGCGTGATGACAGCAGTTTTCCTGGCAGAAGTAGCGCCGAAAAAACTGGCCAATGTAGTCCGTCCGGCAGTAGAGCTGTTAGCAGGTATCCCGTCCGTTATCTACGGTCTGTTAGGTATCCTGATCTTAAATCCTCTGATGTATAAAATGGAACTGGCTGTATTTAAAGGTTCTTCTACTCATCAGTATACCGGCGGCGCAAACCTGATCTCCGCAGTGCTGGTACTGGCGCTGATGATCCTGCCAACCGTCATCAACATCAGTGAGTCTGCTTTAAGAGCTGTTCCGGGTCATTTAAAAAGCGCTTCCCTTGCATTAGGCGCTACAAAGATCCAGACTATTTTCCAGGTGATCCTTCCTGCAGCAAAATCCGGTATTATCACAGCCGTTGTTTTAGGAACAGGAAGAGCCATCGGCGAGGCAATGGCTATTACACTGGTATCCGGAAGTTCCGTAAACTTCCCCCTTCCATTTAACTCCGTCCGCTTCCTGACTACTGCTATTGTAGCAGAAATGGGATATGCATCCGGACTGCACAGAGAAGTATTATTTACCATCGGTCTTGTATTATTTGCATTTATCATGATCATCAACATTGGTTTAAACAGTATTCTGAAGAAGGGAGAGAAAACAAAATGACAGGTGAAGCCGCTATCCGTATCAATGGAAACTCCGTGATCCGGGAAAGCATTTATGGAAAACGCATCCGCAGCACAGATGTGATCTTAACCGGTATTATCTACGGATGTGCCAGTCTCTCTATGCTCCTTCTCATCGGAATTTTAGGTTATACCTTTGTAAGAGGTGTCCCACATGTGACCTGGTCCTTTTTAAGCACTGTTTCCAGCGCTACAAAGGGAACTTTCGGTATCCTTGGAAATATTATCAACACTCTTTATATTGTAGTGATCACTCTGCTGATCGCAACTCCTATTGGTGTAGGTTCTGCTGTTTACTTAAATGAGTATGCAAAACCGGGAAAGATCGTCCGTCTGATCGTATTTACAACAGAAACACTTTCCGGTATTCCTTCTATTATATTTGGTCTTTTCGGAATGGTGTTTTTCGGAAATACACTGGGACTGGGCTACTCCATTCTTACCGGTTCCCTGACACTGACTTTAATGATCCTTCCACTGATCACAAGAACCACCCAGGAAGCATTAAAGACCGTTCCTGACAGTTACCGTCACGGTGCACTGGGAATTGGTGCTACCAAGTGGTATATGATCCGCACCATCCTTCTTCCAAGTGCTATGCCTGGTATCCTTACAGGTGTTATCCTGGCGATCGGACGCATCGTAGGTGAGTCTGCAGCTTTACTGTTTACTGCAGGAAGCGGCTATTACCTTCCAAAGAACCTGTTTGGCAAGGTACTTGAGTCAGGTGGTACACTGACTATCCAGCTGTATCTGTTTATGCAGAAGGCAAAATACAATGAAGCTTTCGGCGTAGCAGTTGTTCTTCTGGTGATCGTACTGGCGATCAACGCACTGGCAAAATATCTGTCCCACCGGTTTAATGTAGAGACAAGATAAACGTGAAAGACGCGAAAGGGAAATGAGTATAATGGAAAATAAAGTAAAGATCTCCACACAGAACCTGAACCTGTACTATGGAGAAAATCATGCACTGAAAAATATTAATCTGGACCTTTATGAAAATAAGATCACTGCATTTATCGGACCATCCGGATGTGGAAAATCTACTTATTTAAAAACATTAAACCGTATGAATGACCTGGTTCCAAATGTAAAGATCGAGGGAACCGTGCTTCTTGACGGGGAAGATATTTATGATCCGCAGGTAGACACCACACTTCTTCGTAAAAAAGTGGGAATGGTGTTCCAGCAGCCAAATCCATTTCCGATGAGTATTTATGATAATGTGGCTTACGGCCCAAGAATTCACGGTATCAAGAACAAGGCACAGTTAGATGAGATCGTAGAGCGCAGTTTAAAGGGCGCAGCTTTATGGGATGAGGTTTCTGACCGTTTAAAGAAATCTGCACTGGGACTTTCCGGTGGTCAGCAGCAGCGTCTTTGTATTGCAAGAGCGCTGGCAGTAGAGCCGGAGGTTCTGTTAATGGATGAGCCTACATCTGCACTGGACCCGATTTCTACCTTAAAGATCGAGGACCTGATGGACGATCTGAAGAGCAAGTATACGGTTGCTATTGTTACCCACAACATGCAGCAGGCAACCCGTATTGCAGATTATACAGCATTTTTCCTGGTAGGCGAGGTAGTGGAATATGCTACCACAGATGAACTGTTTACCATGCCAAAGGACAAGAGAACGGAAGATTATATTACCGGACGTTTTGGTTGATGGAATGTGATCCTACGGTAAAATGTGAGAATGTAGAGTTGCGAAAATGTTGGAAAAGCAACGGAAAGGGGCATAAGGGATGCGCATTACTTATGAACATGAATTAGAGGAGTTGAATAAATGCCTGCGTGATATGGCCATGATGGTGGAAAAAGCCATTGAGCAGACTTTCGTGGCATTTGAAGACCAGAATTATACCATGGCAGAGGATGTTATTAAAGGAGACCGGAATGTAAATGACATGGAACGTGCCATTGAGTCCCGTTGTCTGTCCCTGATCCTTCGCCAGCAGCCGGTAGCAAGGGATCTGCGCCAGATCTCCACTGCTCTTAAGGTGGTAACGGATCTGGAGCGTATTGGAGATCATGCATCTGATATTGCGGAGCTGATCCTGCGGATCAAGAGTGATCATGCATACCACATTGTACAGCATCTTCCTGCTATGGCAGCGTCAGCCCAGAAAATGGTCCATGATGCAGTAGAAGCATTTATTAAGCAGGACGTGGAAGAGGCAGAGGAGATCATCCGCAGGGATGATGAGGTGGATGCGCTGTTTAATCAGGTAAAATCGGATGTGGTGGAGCTGTTAAAATCTGCGCCGTCCCATGCAGACCAGGGGATCGACCTGTTGATGATTGCCAAGTACTTAGAGCGTATTGGGGATCATGCGGTAAATGTATGCGAATGGACCCAGTTCTGTAAGACCGGTGCGCTGAAAAATGTGCGTATTATGTAAGGGGATTTAGATGTAAACACGAAAGAGTCCGCAGGCCGGGCTCTTTTTAGTGCGTTTTTATGCATGATATGCAAATTTATAATGCGGTATTTTGCACGTATAGCCATAAAATGTGGCAAAATAATGCGGAAATTTGCTTGACATGTGCATGGTCTGCGATATAATACAAGTATAAAATGATACCGGGGTAAAAACACGTAGCAATCCGGTATCGGTGGGAAGCAAAATGTAAGAGGAGGACTATTTCATGAAGTTTTTTATTGACACAGCAAATGTAGATGATATCCGCAAGGCAAATGATATGGGAATTATCTGTGGTGTTACCACAAACCCATCCCTGATCGCAAAAGAAGGCCGTGATTTTAAAGAGGTTATCAAAGAGATCACTTCTATCGTTGACGGACCGATCAGCGGCGAAGTAAAGGCAACTACTGTGACAGCAGAAGGAATGATCGAAGAAGGCCGTGAGATAGCTAAGATCCATCCAAACATGGTTGTTAAGATCCCTATGACTGTAGAAGGCTTAAAGGCAGTTAAGGTTCTTCACGCAGAAGGCATTAAGACCAACGTAACTCTGATCTTCTCCGCAGCACAGGCACTGTTAGCTGCAAGAGCAGGCGCTACCTATGTATCTCCATTCTTAGGACGTCTGGATGATATCTCCATGCCAGGTATTGACCTGATCTATGATATCACTGAGATCTTCCAGATGCACAACATCGAAACTGAGATCATTGCAGCAAGTGTCCGCAACCCGATCCATGTGATCGACTGCGCAAAGGCTGGCGCTGATATCGCAACTGTTCCATACAAGGTATTAGAGCAGATGACCAAGCATCCTTTAACTGATCAGGGAATTGCCAAGTTCCAGGCTGATTATAAGGCAGTATTTGGTGAATAAAGTAGAGGAAAAAACTGCGTCAAAATCACCTGAAACCGATTTGCAAGTATCATTGTACACTGGCTTTCGCATGCACCTGTTCGCCTGTATCGGACTTTGTCCGCTACATTCGTACAGCTGCGCTCAAGATGTGTACAATTGATATTTGCAAATCGAACGGTCATTTTGACGCAGTTTTTTTGATTGGAAGAAGTAAGAGCCGCCCATACCGGGCGGCTCAAACTGTTTTACAGGAAATCTAATCCTCTGTTTTTATATCGTGATGCCATCTCCTGGGGCACATTTCCATCTGTGATGAGAGTTGTAAAATCCTCGATGCCGCACACCTGGTATCGTGAAACAGTGTTCAGTTTGATGGGATTTACCAGTGCGATGACGCGGCTGGAGGAGCGGATCAGCTGTCGTTTGATGCTGACCTCTTCTGGATAGGGAATGGTCATGCCGTATTCAGGATGAATAGCATAGACTCCCATGAAGCACAGATCCGGGTGATAGGCAGCAGCCTGGGCAGCGGCTACTTCCCCTACTGTGGTCATGGAGTTTTTTAACAGATCACCGCCCAGGATAATAACACGGATCTGTTCTTTTAAGGAGCATACATGGGCAATGCTGTAGCTGTTGGTAAGAACTGTAAGCTTTAAATTATCAGGGATATTTTTGGCAAACTGGAGATTGGTGCTGCTGCCGTCAATGGCAACCAGCTGGTCCGGCTCCAGAAATTCCAGTGCCCGCATGGCAAGCTGCTGTTTTAAGGCAACATCCGCGGTTTCCCGGTCAAAGAAGTTGATGACCGGTTTTTCCAGAGGGATGGCACCGCCAAATACCCGTTTTAACTGTCCTTTCTGGTCCAGGTCTAACAGGTCACGGCGTATGGTATCTTCGGAAACCTTTAATTCCCCGGCCAGGTGGCTGACTACTACCTTTCCGGAGGTATGAAGTTTATTTAAGATCCAGGTCTGTCTTTCTTCTTTTAACATGATAATGTCCTTTCATAATCATATTCACAATGACAACCATAACCTGTTTTAAAATCCCAACAGGCATACGATAACCGGCAGGAATACAGCCGGAAGCATATTTGCGATCTTGATCTTTGTTCCAATGGTCAGATTTAAACCAAGGGCAAAGATAAGGATAGAACCAATACAGGAAAGGCGTCCGATCATCAGGTCTGTAAGATAGGGTTTTACCAGACCTGCAAGAAGAGTGATACTTCCCTGGTAGATGCCTACGGGAAACATGGAAAATGCAGCGCCGATACCTAAGGATGCTACAAAAACAATGGAAAGCACGCCGTCCATAACAGCTTTTGTAAAGAGCATGGTATAATCATGGTTTAAACCGTCTTCAATGGAACCGACGATGGCCATGGCACCGATGCAGAAAACAAGGGAGGTGCTTACAAAGGCTTCTGTAAAATTGGAGGAAGAGGAACCATTTGGAAGCTTGGATTTGACCCAGTCCCCCAGGTTTTCCATTCTCTGTTCCAGATCCAGACATTCACCGATGGCAGCGCCGATTGCCATGCAGATGACTACCACTAACGTATCTTTGGTCTCAAAAGTAGTTCCTGATACGTTCATCAGCCCTTTGATAGCGCCTGTAACACCAACAAAGACCACACAGAGCCCCACTGCGCTGGAAATCGTGGTCTGCAGCCGTTTGGGAATGCCATTTTTTAATAAAAGTCCAATACCGCTTCCGATAAGGATAGCAGCCATATTTACAAGTGTACCTAAGCCAGTCATATGTAAAACCTCACGATATATTGATATGTTCTGAAAATAACAAGGACATATTACCATATTTCAGGAAAGATTGGAATAAAGATTTGAGGGGCGTGTACTGCCCGGGGTTTACAGTGTCCGCCAGAGCAAGTATAATAGAAGTAATATTCCGATGCATCTTGTGCGGCATAGCCGTGCAAGATGAGTCGCTTAAGTAAATTTTAAAGAAACGAGGATATAAATATGAAAAAGCTGGAAGAATATGTAAGAAGCATCCCGGATTTTCCGGAACCTGGTATTATTTTCAGGGACGTAACTACCATCCTTCAGGATGCAGACGGTCTGCACCTGGCAGTGGACAGCATCCGCAATATGTTAAAGGATGTAGATTATGATGTAGTAGTAGGTCCTGAGTCCAGAGGATTTATCTTTGGTGTGCCGGTTGCCTATGCAGAGCACAAGGGCTTTGTTCCGGTCCGCAAAAAAGGAAAACTGCCTTGCGAGACTGTTTCTGCAAAGTATGCACTGGAATATGGCACTGCAGAGATTGAGATGCACAAGGACTCCATTACTCCTGGACAGAAGGTTGTTATCATTGATGACCTGATCGCTACCGGTGGTACTACGGAAGCAATTATCAAGCTGATCGAAGAACTGGGCGGCAAGGTAGTGAAGATCTGTTTTGTAATGGAACTGGCAGGACTTAAGGGAAGAGAACTTTTAAAGGGCTATGATGTTGAGTCTGCTATTATCTATGAGGGTAAGTAATCAGAACTCATAAGAAAGTAATAGGTATACCAGACCTTGCTTTTTTATTTAAAAAAAATTATAATGGTAACTAATTATTTGTAAAAAGGTGGCCACATATATGGGAAAAGAGGGAACAAAAGAAAAACTGGATATAGAGCTTGAAGCTCCGGCGGACTTTACCAGCCCGGAAGTGTTGTATCAGGATCTGGTCAAAACGATCCATAAATACCATCCTTCCGATGATATTTCCATGATCGAAAAGGCATACAAGGTCGCTGCAGAAGCACATAAGGATCAGAAGAGAAAGTCTGGAGAGCCTTATATCATCCATCCTTTATGTGTGGCTATTATCCTGGCTGATCTGGAGATGGACAAGGAGACCATTGCAGCCGGCCTTCTTCATGACGTAGTAGAAGATACCGTCATGACACTGGATGAGCTGACCAAAGAGTTTGGTCCGGAGGTTGCTTTCTTGGTAGACGGTGTTACCAAGCTGACTCAGTTAAACTGGGATAAAGATAAAGTGGAGATCCAGGCTGAGAACCTGCGCAAGATGTTCCTTGCAATGGCAAAGGATATCCGCGTTATCATCGTTAAGCTGGCAGACCGTCTTCACAACATGCGTACCGGCCAGTACTGGAAGCCGGAGAAGCAGAAGGAAAAAGCAAGGGAGACCATGGAGATCTATGCTCCTATTGCAGACCGTCTGGGTATTTCCAAGATCAAGATCGAATTAGATGACTTATCACTTAAGTTTTTAAAGCCGGAAGTTTATTATGACCTGGTAGAAAAAGTGGATCTGCGCAAAGATGCAAGAGAAGCTTTTGTCCAGTCCATTGTAGATGAAGTAAAGGCACATTTAGACGAAGCAGGCATTGAAGCCACCGTAGGCGGCAGAGTAAAGCATTTCTTCAGTATTTATAAGAAGATGTTAAAGCAGAACAAGACCCTGGATCAGATCTACGATCTGTTTGCTGTGCGTATCATGGTAGACACAGTAAAAGACTGTTATGCAGCTCTTGGTGTGATCCATGAAATGTACAAGCCAATTCCTGGTCGTTTTAAAGACTATATCGCTATGCCGAAGCAGAACATGTACCAGTCTCTGCATACAACTCTGATCGGCAGCACCGGACAGCCATTTGAGATCCAGATCCGTACTTACGAGATGCACCGTACTGCTGAGTATGGTATCGCTGCTCACTGGAAATACAAAGAGAGCGGAAGCGGACAGATCGCTGCCGGAAAAGAAGAAGAGAAATTAAGCTGGCTGCGCCAGATCCTGGAGTGGCAGCGTGATACAGATGATTCCAAAGAGTTTTTAAGCATGGTAAAGGGTGATCTGGACCTGTTCTCTGACAGTGTTTACTGTTTCACTCCGTCCGGTGATGTAAAGACTCTTCCAAGCGGCTCTACTCCTATTGATTTTGCTTATTCCATCCACAGTGCGGTAGGAAATAAGATGGTAGGCGCCAGAGTCAATGGAAAACTGGTTCCTATTGAATATCAGATCCAGAATGGTGACCGTATTGAGATCATCACCTCCCAGAATTCCAAGGGACCAAGCCGCGACTGGCTGAAGCTGGTACGCAGCACACAGGCAAAAAATAAGATCAATCAGTGGTTCAAGACCCAGATGAAAGAGGATAATATCATCCGCGGCCGTGATGCCATTGACCGTTATTGTAAGGCAAAAGGCATTAACCTGGCGGACCTTTCCAAACCGGAATTTATGGAAAAGGTAATGAACCGCTATGCCTTTAAAGACTGGGATTCTGTTCTTGCATCTATTGGACATGGTGGCTTAAAAGAGGGCCAGGTCATCAACAAGATGTTGGAAGAGCGGGAGAAGAAGCTGAAACGTGAGATCACTGACGCAGAAGTTCTGGACGGCATTGCCGATACAGATGGAAGAAGCGGCGAAGCAACTGTACGCAAGAATAAGAGCGGTATCGTGGTCAAGGGACTTCATGATCTGGCAGTTCGTTTCTCCAGATGTTGTAATCCTGTACCTGGTGATGAGATCGTTGGTTTTGTTACCAGAGGAAGAGGCGTTTCCATCCACCGTACAGACTGTATCAATGTGATCAACCTTCCGGAAGATGAAAGAGGACGGCTGATCGATGCTGAGTGGCAGGTGGCAGAAAATCCTACCAGTACAGAGCAGTATTCCACTGAGATCCAGATCTTCGCAAACAACCGTATCGGCCTTTTTGCAGATATTTCAAAGGTATTTACAGAAAAGCAGATCGATATTACTTCCATGAACGTGCGTACCAGCAAGCAGGGCCGCGCCACCATCATTATGACCTTTGATATCCATGGAACAGAAGAACTGAACCGTATTACCGATAAGATCCGCCAGATCGACGGTGTTCTGGATATCCAGAGAACTACAGGCTGATGAAACTGCTGCATCCGGCCGGATCTGCAGTGGCAGACAGTGCCATATAGAAGGAGAACTATGAGTAATTTCAGGATAAAGACCATGGTGCTTGGAATGGTGAGCACAAACTGCTATCTGGTCTACAACGACGATACCAAAGAAGGCGTAGTGGTAGACCCGGCAGATAATGGAGCCTATATTTTAAATAAATGCAGTGAACTGGGTGTAACACCGGTGGCAGTGCTTTTAACACATGGACATTTTGATCATATTATCGGAGTGCCTGAGGTAAAGCGGGCATTCCACATTCCTGTATATGCCTCTGAAACAGAAGATGCCATGCTGGCAGATACTTCTATTAATCTGTCCTGCCATGTGCCTGGAAAACAGACCAGTTTCCATGCAGATGTACTGGTCCATGACGGGGATGAATTAGAACTTTTAGGATATAAATGGAAAGTCATTGCAACACCTGGACATACAGCAGGTTCCGTCAGCTACTATATTCCGGAAGAAGAGGTACTTCTTTCCGGTGATACGCTGTTTTATGAGTCCTATGGCCGTACAGACCTGGCAACAGGAAGCAGCAGTGATATAGCGGATTCCCTTTTAAATAAATTATTTGTGCTTCCGGAAGATACTATGGTCTATCCGGGACATGGGGATCCAACTACCATTGGCTATGAAAAGGAGCACAATCCTATTCCGTATTACAGATAAGTACGAAAGAGGTACGATAGATAGAAAGCAGGAAGAAAATGATCGGATTATTAATACAGGATAATGCATATGAACAGGACATCAGAGAACTTCTGATGTCTTTTTATCCGGGTGAGACTTATGCCCATGAAGTAAAAGAGGGCGTTGATTTTTATGTACAGACCAGATTAGAGGACGGGGAAGCTGTTATTGGGATCTGGGAAAAACTAGAAAATGGGGAAGAACTGGAAGGCTGGACTCTGACTGCCCATTCCACAGGAAAAGCAGATCTCTCAGACCACTCTGCCACAAAAAACGTTATTAAAAAATTATTCTACCAGATGCTTGTAAAGCGTACTGGCCATGAACTTCCATGGGGTTCTCTTACAGGAATCCGTCCTACCAAGATCGCATTAAGCCGTCTGGAAGATGGATGGAAGGAAGAAGACATCCGCAAATTCATGAAAGAAACTTACATGACCAGCGATGAGAAGATCAATCTGAGCATTGAGATCGCAGCAAGGGAAAAACGTCTGTTAGAGCCGTTGGACTATGACAGAGGTTACAGCTTATATGTAGGTATCCCATTCTGCCCGACTACCTGCCTGTACTGCTCCTTCACTTCTTATCCTATCAGTAAGTGGAAAGGCCGTACCGGATTGTATCTGGAAGCCTTATTTAAGGAACTGGAATATACAGCGGAAAAGATGAAGGGAAGACCTCTTGATACCATTTATTTTGGAGGCGGTACACCGACTTCCCTGCCTGCAGAGGACATTGACGCTATCTTATGTAAATTAGAGCAGCTGTTTGATACAAAGAATGCGCTGGAATTCACCGTAGAAGCAGGACGTCCGGACAGCATTACAGAAGAAAAGTTAAAGGTTTTAGCTTCCCATGGCATCAGCCGTATTTCTATTAACCCACAGACCATGAACCAGAAGACCCTGGATCTCATCGGCCGCCGTCATACAGTAGAAAATGTAAAAGAAAAGTTCCACATTGCAAGAGAACTTGGCTTTGACAACATCAACATGGACCTGATCATGGGACTTCCAGGGGAAGATCTGGATGATGTAAAACATACATTAGAAGAGATCGAAGCCTTAAAACCAGACTCTCTGACCGTTCATTCTCTTGCTATTAAACGTGCTGCAAGACTGAACATGTTTAAGGAAGAATATGCGGACTTAAAGATCAACAACACACCGGAAATGATTGCTTTAAGTGAAGCCTGTGCCCGCAGAATGGGTATGGAACCATATTATCTCTACCGCCAGAAAAACATGGCAGGCAACTTTGAAAATGTAGGTTATTCTCTTCCGGGAAAGGCATGTATCTACAATATCCTGATCATGGAGGAGATGCAGACCATTGCTGCCTGCGGTGCAGGAACTACTACAAAAGTAGTATTCCCATCTGAAAACAGAAGGGAACGCTGCGAGAATGTAAAGGAAGTAGAGCAGTATATCAGCCGGATCGATGAAATGATCGGGCGCAAGGAGAAGATTATTCACTAAAGGACTTGCAAAATCGGGAAAGTTCATTACAATAAAAAAGGAATAGTACAGATAGAGAACAGATAGAAAACAGGGAGAAAAATATGGCATTAACAAAGAAGCCGGTTACCGGCATGAAAGATATCACTCCTGCAGAGATGCAGATCCGCGAATATGTTATGAACCAGATCCGCGAGACCTACAAGGGTTTTGGTTTTTCACAGATCGAAACTCCTTGCGTGGAGCATATTGAGAACCTGACCAGCAAGCAGGGCGGTGATAATGAAAAGCTGATCTTTAAGATCTTAAAGAGAGGCGATAAGCTGAATTTAGAGACAGCAAAGGAAGAAAATGACCTGGCAGACAGCGGTCTTCGTTATGACCTGACACTGCCTCTGTCCCGTTATTATGCAAATAATGCGGCAAACCTTCCAAGTCCTTTTAAGGCATTACAGATGGGAAGCGTATGGAGAGCAGACCGTCCCCAGAAGGGCCGTTTCCGTCAGTTTACCCAGTGCGATATTGATATTTTAGGCGATCCTACCAATCTGGCTGAGATCGAGCTGATCCTGGCAACTACTACTGCATTAAGCAAGATCTGCCCGGACAATGCATTTACTGTAAGAATTAACGATAGAGGCATCCTTTTTGGCATGGCACGTTACTGCGGTTTTGCAGAAGAAGCTATGGACAGCGTTCTGATCACTCTGGACAAGATGGACAAGATCGGTTTTGAGGGTGTTGAGAAAGAACTTCTGGAAAATGGAAACGCTCCTGAAAGCGTAAGCCGTTATATGGAGATCCTTCGCACTGTTACCAATGATGCAGAAGGTGTTAAGAAGTTAGGAGAGACTTTAAAGGATGTAATGGATCCATCTGTATGCCAGGGACTGGTACACATTATGGAGACTGTAAAAGACGTAGCAGAGGCTGAATTTGGCCTTGTATTTGACCCGACTCTGGTACGTGGAATGTCCTACTATACAGGAACTATTTTCGAGGTTTCCATGGAAGGCTTCGGCGGTTCTGTAGCAGGCGGCGGAAGATATGACAAGATGATCGGCAAGTTTACCGGTATGGAGACACCTGCATGCGGCTTCTCCATTGGTTTTGAGCGTATCGTTACCATTCTCTTAGACAATGGATTTACGGTTCCTGGTGCTGGTGAGAAGAAAGCATTCCTCTTTGAAAAGGGAATTGACTCCGCTTCTTTAGCAGCTGTGATCCGTGAAGCAATGGAAGAGAGAAAGAAAGGCGTTCGCGTACTGGTAGCCCAGATGAACAAGAACAAGAAGTTCCAGAAGGAACAGCTTGGAAAAGAAGGCTATCAGGAGTTTAAGGAATTCTATAAAGAAAGCCTGAAACATTAATCGTACTTATATACAGTAGGGTAATTTATTAGTTAATAGCTATAAAGGAGAAAAATCATGGCAGAATCAATGGTAGGACTGAAGCGGTCCCACAGATGTACAGAAGTAACTTCTGCCCAGATCGGCGAGAAAGTAACCGTTATGGGCTGGGTTCAGAAGAGCAGAAACAAAGGCGGAATTATTTTCGTTGATTTAAGAGACCGTTCTGGTATCCTTCAGATCATTTTCGAGGAAAACGACTGCGGAACCGAAAACTTTGAGAAAGCTGAGAAATTAAGAAGTGAGTTCGTTATTGCAGTAGAAGGCCGTGTAGAGGCACGTTCCGGCGCTGTAAATGAAAACCTGGCTACAGGTGCCATCGAAGTAAGAGCAGAGTCCTTACGTATCCTGGCTGAGTCTGAGACTCCTCCTTTCCCAATTGAAGAAAAGAGCAAGACAAAAGAAGATCTGCGTCTGGAATACCGTTTCCTGGATCTTCGCCGTCCTGACATCCAGAGAAACCTGATGCTGCGCAGCCGCGTTGCTACTCTGACCCGTGCATTCCTGGCAGAAGAAGGATTTTTAGAGATCGAAACTCCAACTCTGATCAAGAGTACACCAGAAGGCGCAAGAGATTACCTGGTACCAAGCCGTGTACATCCAGGTTCTTTCTACGCACTGCCACAGTCTCCACAGCTGTTTAAGCAGTTACTGATGGTTTCCGGTTATGACCGTTACTTCCAGTTAGCACGCTGCTACCGTGATGAGGACCTTCGTGCAGACCGTCAGCCTGAGTTTACCCAGATCGATATGGAGCTTTCTTTCGTAGACGTAGATGACGTTTTAGACGTAAATGAGCGTCTGTTAAAGAAGCTGTTCAAAGAAGTCTGCAACTATGATCTGCAGCTGCCGATCCAGCGTATGACCTGGAGAGAAGCTATGGACCGTTTTGGTTCTGATAAGCCAGACCTTCGTTTCGGAATGGAATTAAAGAACGTTTCTGAAGTTGTTAAGGACTGCGAGTTCGTTGTATTTAAGAGCGCTTTAGAGAATGGTGGTTCTGTCCGCGGTATCAACGCAGAGGGACAGGGACATATGCCAAGAAAGAAGATCGATGCCTTAGTAGAGTACGCAAAGGGCTTCGGCGCAAAGGGCCTTGCTTATATTGCTATTAATGAAGATGGCACCTACAAGTCTTCCTTCGCTAAATTCATGAAGGATGAGGAAATGGCTGCTTTAGTTGCTGCTATGGATGGTAAGCCAGGTGACTTATTACTCTTTGCAGCTGACAGGGACAAGGTAGTATTTGATGTACTTGGCAACCTGCGTCTGGAACTGGCAAGACAGTTAGACCTGTTAAAGAAAGATGACTTTAAGTTCCTCTGGGTAA
>ERZ833782.1665-NODE-1665-length-17878-cov-3.344162_pt1 | contig 17878 bp, 12 predicted proteins | sample MGYA00519577_ERZ833782 | MGnify/ENA primary metagenome ERZ833782 (study PRJEB31850, sample SAMEA3708745) | human gut metagenome | biome: human gut; feature: human-associated habitat; material: faeces | place: China | collected 2014 ...
TCTGCTCGATAAATACAGCGCCGTGAAGCTTCACGATCTCATACTCTCTCTGCTTCGGGGTGAGATCCGGGTAGAGGTCCTCAAGCTCCTGGGATGTGATAAACTCGATGTGCTCCGGGAGAACATGGCCGATATAGTCGTACTCGTATGCCATATAGTCCTCTGTGATCTTTAATGCCTTATATACGGCACGGACAGTCTCTTCCAGTGTCCCGCGTGTTCTCTCCTCCTTCGTGATCACCTTTTCCCAGTCCCACTGGTCCACATAGATGGAGTGGATGTTGTCGGTGTCCTCATCGCGGCGGATCGCGTTCATATCGGTGTATAAACCTTCACCCGGCTGGAAGCCGTACTGTTTCAACGCGTAACGTTTCCATTTTGCCAGGGAGTGGACAATCTCTGCCTTTCTTCCGCCTTCCTTGATATCAAAGGCAACCGGGCGCTCCACACCGTTCAAGTTATCATTTAATCCGGATTCCGGCGTTACAAATAACGGAGCGGAAACCCGGGTCAGATTTAACTGTTTTGTAAGTTCCTTCTGGAAGAAATCCTTCACGACCTTGATAGCGATCTGGGTCTCTTTTAAGTCAATATCCGGAGTATAACCGGCTGGTACAATAAAATTCATTGTCGTGCTCACCTTTCTATGCAGCATCCAATTTTCTGTCTTTTCCGCCGCCATAAAATGCCAAAACAGCGGCATTTTTCCTTTGCGCTTTATGCTGCCGGTATCCATCATATCATTATTTGGCGGAAAATGGAAGAAAAGTTTCATTCTTCCACACATTTCCCCAAAAACATGTTAAAATAGCTTTAACAGTTTAACATCAAAGGAGCGACCGAACATGAACATAGCGATCGTCGATGACCGAAAGACGGATTCTGACCGGCTTGTCGGATTTATTGATACATATGCGGAACAGCACAGGCTTCAGTGGGGGGCAATGGACCGTTTTTCCAGCGGGGAAGAGTTTTTGGGCGCGTTTACGGCCGGAAAGTATGATCTCATCTTCCTTGATATCTACATGGATGGCATCACCGGGATGGAGACGGCGAAGCGGATCCGGCGGGCGGATCATGGCTGCAGGATCATCTTTATCACCACCTCCCCTGAATTTGCCGTGGAGAGCTACGACGTGAGCGCATCCTTCTATCTCCTGAAACCTATTGAAAAGAACGGTGTGTTCGCTGCCCTCGACCGGTGCGGGCTCCAGGATGCTGAACGCACCAGGGCGGTGGAGGTTGCAACACATTTTGGAAAGACAGTTCTCCCGGTCCACGATATCTCCTACACCGAGTATGTCAGACGGCAGGTTCTCATACACCTTAAGAACGGGCAGGATATGGAAGTCTCCATGAGCCAGAAGGATTTCTCCGCCCTTCTGCTCCAGTATCCGTGGTTCTGCGACTGCATCAAGGGGATCCTCGTAAACTTTGAGGACGTGGATAAGCTTTTAGAAGACCGTTTTCTCTTAAAAAGCGGGATCCAGATCCCTATCAGCCGTCTGAAATACCGGAATGTGCGGGAGCAATTTCTTGAGTATTCCTATTCGAAAGTCCGGGGAGGTCAGTATGGCGGAACTGCTTATTAATGAATTTTTCAGCACTTATCCGTTCCACATGTTCGCGTATCTTCCGTTTCACACGAATCTGCGTTATCCGGGAAAAATAACGATCCTGCTCTCTGCCCTTGCGGAGATCATATATCTGGCAGTCTTCGCGATACTGGTCCATGCGGGGTTTCCAGCCGTATCTGTACAGTATCTTGCGATTCCCATTCTGGGATTTTTTCTCTACCATCTGGTTCAGGCAAACATCGGAATCGTCACATTCCAGTACACCTTTGTCCTTGACTACCTCATGGTGATCCGCGCCTCCTCCTTTTTTATCTGCAGACAGTTTCTGCACTGCGGATTCTACACCTGGCAGTCCGGCGTCACTACGTTACTCCTGGTGCTCCTCACCACCCGGTTTATGATAAAGCGGCTCACAGAGATCATCGACAGTCTCTCCGCGATCCAGGCGCCTGCAATCTGGAAAACCGCATGGCTTCTTCCATTTTCCGCCACGATGATCATCTTCCTTCTCACCGGCAATATCCGGGATGGGAATTTTGATCAGGCAGACCTTTTCGCCAGAGTCCTGCTGCTCGTCTGCATGTTCCTCATCAGCCACACGCTGATCATGCTCCTGCGCTTCTTTAAGGACCAGGCAGAAGCCGCGGCAAAATCGGAGACCGTGGAAAAGCTCCTGGAGATCCAGTCAGACCAATACAGCCTTCTCACCGCCAGGATCCAGGACAACCGCCGGGCAAGGCACGATTTCCGCCAGCATCTGGCCGTCATCAGGGACTGCGCCGACCGCGGGGATCTCGCCTCCCTGAAAAATTATCTGAACGATTACGAAAACATGTTCCCGATCCAGGAGGTCCGCACCTACTGCAAAAACTACGCAGTCAACGCGATCCTCTCCTTCTACGCGGAAAAGGCAGAAAAAAACGGGATCTCCATGCAGGTCACCATCCAGATGGCTGACCCGCCGGTGATCCCGGAAACGGAATTCTGTGTTCTAGTCGGAAATTTACTGGAAAACGCAGTGGACGCCTGCGCGGATACCGATGCGGAGATCCAGTCTTTCATCCGACTCCATGTAGTCCAGACCGGCTCCTCCATGCTCTCCATCACCGCCGACAACACCAGCTCCGGAAGTCCGAACTGGTCCGGAGATAAGCTGCTTTCCACAAAGCACTCCGGCTACGGCATTGGAACGGAGTCTATCCGCATGATCGCTGAGCGGTACAGCGGGGACGCGAGATTTAGGTGGAAAGACGGAATATTCTACGCGTCTGTGATGTTAAATCCGCAGGTTTGATCGCTGAGACCGGATTTTCGACCTCTGTTATCTCCTGATGACAATTTCATATCAGTACCTTCAGCTTTTATATGCCCTGAACGGATCATCCCGATTTTGGTCTTACATCCCCGGCACATACACGCCGCTCTCATTCACATAGAGCCCGTCCGGCGTCCTCCCGCTCTTATACATGGCCCCGCTCACCGGATCCAGATAGTAGGACTTGTTGTACAGGGTGATCCATCCTGTGGCCATATATCCGTCCTCCCGGAAATAGTACCACTTTCCGCTGATGTAGAGCCACTCTGCCGCCGCCCATGTGCCATCACCGTAGTCCCACCACCATCTGCCGTCAGCGCTCTGCTTCCAGGAGCCTGCGGCGTAGGATCCGATCTCCCCTGAGCGGACCCAGGCGCTCTTCGTGTTGTTTGTGGACTTCACGGCGCGGACCTCAAAGCTGTAGGATCCAGAAGTTCCCATCAGTCTCGAAAAATCGTACTTCGTTCCGTAGATCGTAAACTCGTCCCCCGTGAGACTGCCGTCCTTTAAGAGGCGGAGCTGGTAATATTTCGCCCCGCTGACCGCTGACCATATTCCCGTTCCGTAGGCATTCGGAGACCAGGCCACACCTGTGGGCGCCTTGACGGTACTTGTGGTGGATGCGGTAGTTTTCTTATCGAATGTCAGGCGGAACGTCAGCTCGACGGTACTTCTGTCATTTTTCTTTACCGCCTTCACGTACTCCGCTTTTCCGTATCCGTTTTTTGCGGAATCGGACAGTGTCAGGCGAAAGTCCTTTGAGGCTGTCCCGGAGAAATAATAATTATCCTCGTCCGCTACCTCCAGCGTCACCGTGATCTTCGGTGGATTGGACTCCGTATAGCCGTTTCCGTCGTTATTTTCGATATAAATGTTATCTACATAGTAAAGATCTGTATTATCCCCGTAGGGCGTCACTGTGACGTCCTCAGAGTCATTTTTAAGTCCCACAGTGCTGTCGATGGTCAGGTATATCTTTCCGACCGCTGTCTTGCTGGCTGCAAAAGCCGGAAACGCCGCAGTCACTGCCAGAACCGCCGCCAGCAGAAATCCCGCAATCTTCTTTCCAAATTTTTTCATGTCTTCTCCTTCCCGTAAGAAGTTCCTCCACTCGCTTCTCTTTATCCCCTCATATACCAGTTTGTGCAGAAAAACGTCCATGCAGAACAATTCTGCCGTACATCCTCCTGCACAAATCCGTCAGATATTCTTTCATTATCTGTTCTTAAAGATCTCAATGATCGCCCTGACCATCTGGACCAGCATGTTCCACATTCTCTCAAGCGGGTTCACATCCGCCTTCGCTGTCTCCGCATCGAGAAGCTCCGCGTCATCGTCCACGCTGATCTCCTCGGTTCTCATGATGATCTGCAGGGTGTTCGGCTCCGCGTTCTCATCGGAAGTGAAGGAAACCTTCTCCGCGTTTGGATCCATATTTAAGAAATTGTTGTCGTCCTCCATGTCGTTCCACTCATTGTCCATGGTGTCCTTCATAGTCCGGCCGGCCTTTCTCATGGAGCTGGTGCTGTCGAGGACGCTTAAACTCTTGTCGAGGACATTCAAACTTCCCTTGATGGAGTCCTTCGCCGCCGCGTCAAGGCTGTCCGCGCTGGCACGGACGGTATTCTGTACCAGAGTCAGGGAATCCGTGCTCTTATTAAGGGCATCCGTGGTTCGGTTTACGAGCTCCCCGGAATCATCCAGGGCTGACTGGAGATCCGGGTAATACACATCCAGGGAGTCCTTTAACGCCTTCACATCCTCGATCAGATAGTCCATCTGGTCTGTGGTCTGTGCCAGGTATTTTGATGTATTGGATACATCGTCGAGCATATCTGCTGTATCTGCCACAAGGGCATTGCTGGAGGAAGCCACCTGGCGGAGCGCTTTCTCCTTCTGCTTTAAGATTCCGATAAGTTCCTGGGCATTCAGCATTCCCGCATGTCCGGCGGAGGTGTCTGCTCCCGCTGCTGCCGCTGCCAGTGCCTGGGTATCTTCATCCCCTGCCTCACCGTTGCAGTAATCTGCGATCGCGTCCTGCATGGACTCCTGGGCAGAAGCCAGGTTTTTGATAAACTCCAGAACGCTCTGCTGAAGCTGTATGTCAAGCTTTTTGATCAGCTGAACGGAAGCAACTACGTTTCCAATACTGCCGGACGCGCCCTCAGAGCTATCCCTTAAGCCCCGTAAGCTCGTGTCCAGTCTGCGGATCGGCTCCTGCATGTTTCCGAGTGTGTTGACAACGTCTGTCATGCTGTTGTGGGCAACCTCGGAGGCATCCTTTGCAGTTTGGATATACGGAACGATGGTTCCAAGCTGCTCGGAGAGCGCCGTCAGGGAAGCCAGTGTCTGGTCATTGCTGTCCAGGATCTCGTCCTTGGAACCGCTGATGATGCCTCTCGCGCTCTCCGCCTCATTTAAGCCCTGGCGCAGCTCGTTGACGCCGCTTCTCATGGCCTCGACGGAAGCCGCCATCTGGTCCATGCTGTCGTATAACTGGTCACCGGCATCCTTCCAGGTGTCCTTGGCGTCCTTCAGGTCAACGATGTGCTCTAAGTCTTTCACCGTTCCCGGAACCATCGCCATGATGACACCGGAGGTCTCAAACTTGTCACTGCCAATGCGGATCGTGTAATCGCCCTCCTCGCCCGGAAGCGCCGTGTACATGATCGCGGTCTGGGAACCGAGGCTCTGGGTCTGGGAATCTTCCGCTTCCACACTGTAGCACTTGCTCATATCAACAAGCATCGCTACCACTAACATCATATTGTTCTTATAGTAATCTCTCGCCGCCTCATTCGGTGTCGCTGTCACATGTACCTCCACCAGACCGGAAGCACCCGCAAGCTTCTCAGCGTCCGTCGGGACGCCGTTTAATTTGTAGGACACATCCATGGTCCACGGAAGTGTCACCGCGTCCTTATCGATCGCTCCCTTATAGTAGAAATATCCCTTGGTGTCCGCCGGGAGATTCCATGTGACCTTTCCGTCACTGATCTCCGGAGCTGTGTTGTTGGTCATATTTGTCACATCAAGATAATTTCCATAATCCGTAAAGCTTGTGAGACCATTTAAGCTCACACCCTTCACGACATTCACCTTATCAACGGAACCATAGTAATCCAGGTTCACGTACATCGCTTCATCGACGCTCACAGACGCCTCTGCCGCATAGACCGGCGCAGAAACAAGGCTGGTGCAGAGTGTGACAGCCGCCATGCCCGCTGCCATGATCCTTCTATTTTTCTGTCTCATCACCGTTCTCCTCCATTTCTTCTCTATCTGTCAATTCCGGCTCCGATTCCCTGCTGGCCGCCGCCTCGTTCTCATCGTCCTCGTAGGGATCTCCGCCTTCATCTGTACTCTCTTCTGTCTCGTCCCCGTTCTTTCCGGGACGTCTCTTCTCTCTCTGGTTCTTCACACGGCGGTGCAGGCGTCTCGCAAGAGCTGCCGCCGGCTTCTCGCCGACGATAAAATTGTCAAATAATGTTAATAGCAGCGGAAGCACCGTCAGTACCAGCACAAGGCTGAACAGTCCGCCTCGTCCGATCAGGTGTCCCAGGTCCGCGATGGCCGTTGTGGACGAGATCATATACACGATATATCCGGCCAGCGTGATGATGGATCCGGAAGTAAAAATCGAGGAACAGGACGCTGCGATGGCCTCCACACATGCCTTCTTCTTCGGCAGCGTCTTTCTCTTCGCCAGGTAGTTGTTTGCAAGCAGGATCGAGTAATCGACCGTGGCACCCAGCTGGATACTGCTGACGATGATATAACCCATGTACACCATCTCGACCCCCTGGAAATACGGCATCGCCATGTTGATGAAGATCGCCACCTCGATGGGAATGATGACGAGGATCGGCATGACAGCCGACTTGAAGCTCATCATGACGACGAGGAATACACCCGCCAGGGACAGAACATTTACATTCTCATAGTCCTTTACGATGAAGGATTTGATATCCTGGGTGGACGGAGTCTCACCGACGAGATAGCTTCCTTCCGGGTAATACTTCTTTACGATCTCCTGGATCGCGTCGGAGTCCTTGAATGCCTCGGCACTCTCGGTCTTCGTTCTCGTGTAGATCAGCATCCGGCAATAGCCGTCTTTATGTAAGAGCTCCACCGTGGACTTCGGGAGAAACTCTTCCGGGATCCCCTCCGGCAGCGTATCCGCTAAAGCTGTAACGTTCTTTACATAGGATAGATCCTTGATCTCCTTCGCCATAGCCCGCTCATTGACCTCCGATGTGTTCGGATAGAGGGCGAGCAGCATGTTGCTTCGGCCGAAGATCTTCGTGATCTGCTGGTCATCTTCATAAACCTGTGTTCCCTCCGAGGCACCCATGGAGTCGTTTCCGTAAAGGAAATCGTTCAGGCCCTGGGCCGTGTATGCAAGCGGTGTCACGAGGACGATCACCGCGAACACGATGGGACGGATCCGGTAGATCGCTTTTCCAAGTCCGTGGAAATCCGGCATAAAGGAACGGTGCTTTGTCTTCTCATTGAGCTTCGCGAACTTCAGGATCATCGCCGGCATGAAGAAGACGACTGTCAGCAAGCTGAATACGATACCTTTCGCCAGGACAAGACCCAAGTCAAATCCGATGGAGAACTTCATCGTCACAAGGGCCAAGAAGCCGACAACTGTCGTCAGGCTGCTGGCGAAGATGGAATTGATCGCCTCCTGAACGGCGTTGATGATCGCGTCCTCCTCGTTCATTCCCTGCTTTCTGTAGTTCATGAACGCGTCGAGCAGGAAGATCGAGTAGTCCATGGATGTTGCCAGCTGCAGGATGATCGACACGTTTTCCGTCAGGAACGAGACGGTTCCGATAAAGATGTTCGTCCCCTTATTAAGCAGGACAGCGACACCCATAACCAACAGGAATAATATCGGTTCCGTCCATGCCGTTGTCGTCACGGAAAGCACGGCGAAGATCATGATCACCGCCACAACGAGGATCTTGCTCATCTCGCTGGCCATGGACTCTGTCATGGATTTGTTCTGGACCGCCATGCCGACGTAGCATCCTTTGTCCCCTAAGAGATCCTTGATCTCGTCGATGGCCGTGGAGGTTCGGGTGGAATCACTCTCCTCCACAAATGTGATATCGTAGACCGCATTCCGGTCTTTGTAATAATCCTTGATCTCACTCTCATTGATGAAGTCTTCACCGGCATAGATATTTACCGTGCTGTCGCACCATAAGACCTGGTCCACGCCATCGATATCGGCGATCTCATCTTTATATTGCTTCGCCTCGTACAGCGAGACGTCCTTCACCATGACCCGCGCCGTTCCGGGATAACCGAACTTATCACGCATAACATCAAGTCCGATAGCGGATTCCGCCGTTTCCGGAAGATATTTCGTCAGGTCATAGTTTACATTTACAAAGTTCATCGTCAAAAGCGAGAGCAGGCAGCCGATCACGAAGACCGACTCGATCCAGCCGCGTTTATGGATGATAAATGACGCGAGCATGTAGGAAAAGCCGCCGTTCTGGTTCTTTTTCTTTTCTTTATGCCCGCGGAACATGTTTTTTATTTTCTCTCCCATGTCTTCTCTCCTTATATTCCCTGTCCGTAACTGTTCAGTACCCACACAGGTCATTTTCCGTCACCGTCCACATTCCTACCGTTCCAGAACCACCATGTAATAGTCCTTTCCATTCTGGTTTTCATGGGCAATTCCCATTCTACGGTAGTATTCCAGAGAATATTTTTTATCGTCCTTCCGGTCGAATTTTTCCTGCATCCGGATCATAACAGAATCATACGGATCGTATGTCTCCTCCGGGCCCCAGAGGTACATCTCAAAAAATGTGGCACTCTTTCGCTCCGGAAATGCTGTCTTTACGTAATCGCTTACGGTTTCCTCTCCCGGGATCGTATTTTTGCTCTTGGAATATCCCTTTTCCATAGCGGAAGAAAGTCTTGCCTTTGCGATATCGCAGAGATCCATGTCGAGGACAAATGTGGCGCGTCCATCGTAAAACTCCACATCCCCGTTGTCATAATCATCCTCCGCCTCCGGATAAGTGTCAAAAAACAGGTCGCTCTTCTCATCATTCATATCATCAAAGAGTTCCTGTTCCTTCTGATCCAGCACGTATACAGGATACGCGCCGCCCTGCGTATTCGGGGTTTTCCGCGCATAGGACAGCGTCCCGTCCTTTGTAAACGTGTAGCATGTATTCTCATCTTCTATAAAATCTGTGCTCCAGGCACCGTTTTCCATAAGGTAGTACCACTTTCCCGAGATCTGATTCCATCCCGGTACCGCTCCGAATGTCTCCGGAGCTGCCGCATATGCGGGAACTGCTGTCATTCCCGTGATCATGCAGAGGATCGCTGCCATTCTTCGTACTTCTCTTCTTCGGATCATATGATCGCCTCCGCTTTTTTCTTTCCTTTTCACTTGCAATATTATCTATGTTTATGCTAAAATACTCAAGAACCAGTTTTTGAAAAGTGTACCAAATGAGACAAATTATCACTTTTTGTCCAATTTGGAATGGATAGAGGAGTTTTGTAGTTTATGATAAAATTACCGATCCAGGAAGAACATGTTTCTGTCCGCAGGACCTACCTGCTTTTGATGAAGGCGCTCCTGGACCTTCTGGCGGAAATGCCTTTTGAGAAGATCTCCCTCACTGATCTCTGCCGGGTCTCCATGATCTCCCGGTCCACGTTCTACCGGTATTTTGAGGACAAATATGATCTTCTGCACTACTGCGTGAACATGTACATTGAGGGACTCCGCCCGGTGGAGGATCTGATCTACTTTAAAAGCACCGATTCCCTGCGTCAGTTTTTAGAATATCTGATCGCTCAGGTGGATGAGAATATCACTCTCTACCGCCGGATCTACCAGACGAACAAAAACGGCTCCCTGATGTTCACGATCCAGGGAGACCTGGCGAAGATCCTCACGGAGAGCGGCTGGCAGGGCGAGAACCAGGGCGTTCGGTTAAAGATCCCGCTCCCACTCTATGTTTCGTTTATGTCAAGCTTTTATCTGACGACGCTAAGATCTTATTTAGAGCTGGCGGATGAATATGACGCGAAGACCTTCGTGGAAAGCGTCTGCCGCTTTGCGCTCAGGGATTTCTGGGAGAAGGCTGACGGCTGATCCGGCAGCCTCTTTTTCCACTGTCCGGAATCCGTTTCTACTTAATATAATATGGAAGCTTCCCGCAGGTCTTTTAACTGCCCTGCTTCCTGTACTTTGGTTCTGTTATTATCCGCATAGTAATGCCGCTCTGCGTTTCTTTCTGAATCCACCGGGCGGCATCTTTTTTCTCTTATTTCATCTTTGCCCGCTCATCCCACACCGTAACATCGATTCCGGCGATCTTTGATGTGAATGCGGTTCCATCGTTCTTTTCGAAGTGTTCCCATGCCCGGAGCACATACTTAAAGCCTATGTACTGTAATGGCAGGTTGCAGTATACCATGAGGATATTCGCGAAATCGCTGAGATCCCACAGGGCACTTAAGTCCATGCCCGCAATGTTCGTGATAACGCCGAAGGAGATGACTACCAGGCAGAGCACGCGGATCGTGTTAATAAAGGCAGGTCTCGTGGAGATCCGGTTCGCGCACATTTCCGTGAAGGACATGAATCCCACAAGGCAGGTAAACGCGAACAGACCGAAGCAGACGCTGACGAGCATCGTCACGAGGTGATAGATCGTTCCGTTCCCGGTGAGCGCTCCGCAGGATGCTAAGAACCTGTCAAGTTTTCCGAGTTCAAACCATGCTGCGCTGTCCTCCGTGAGCCACACTCTTCCCATGACAACGACGAATCCTGTCAGGGTGCAGATCACGATGGTATCTAAGAAAACGCCAAGCGCCTGGACACAGCCCTGGTCACAGGGATGCTTTGCGTCCGCCGCCGCTGCCGGCATGGTGATCGTTCCCTGTCCAGCCTCATTTGACATAAGGCCTCTCTTGATTCCCTGGCTCAGCGCGATACCGAAGGCACCGCCGAAGACTGCTTCCGGCCGGAAAGCCTCGGAGAATACTGCTCCGAAGAACCACGGGATTCTCGGGATATTAAATACGATGAGAAGAATGACTGTCAGGATATAGATCACTGCCATCACAGGAACTAAGAGGTCTGTAACCTTTGTCACCTTCTTGATTCCACCAAAGCTGATGACCGCCGTCGCCGCGATGAGGACCGCGAAGGAGATCCAGTACAGGGCGGAGTTTGTCTCGATGACGGTTCCCGTAAATACGCCCGCGATCGCTCCCACCGCGGAGATCGTGTTGAAGCCCTGGGCCGGGAAGCAGAGGAACGCATAGATAATGTAGAGGACACTGAGCGCCGCTCCTGCCCATGCCGCATTCTTTAAGAGTCTTCTTCCGTAATACGGCAGGCCGCCCACATACTCATCATCTTTTCTCTCCTTAAAGATCTGGGAGAGTGTCGCCTCAACGAAAGCTGTGGACATACCAAAGAAGGCGGAGATCCACATCCAGAGCAGGGCGCCCGGACCGCCGGTGGAGATCGCGCCGGTGACGCCTAAGATATTTCCGGGGCCGACACGCATGGCCGTCGACAGGAGGAATGACGCCAGGGATGAGATTCCTGTGCCACTGCTCTTCTGTCTCATCAGGACATGGAGTCCGTGGCGGAATTTCCGCACCTGGATAAACCGGAGTCTGAATGTAAAATAGATTCCTGTTCCCACTAAAAGGATGATCGCCAGACTGAAGTTTCCGAGGATCGGGATATTCGCGTACCAGTCAAAGTTCGTCGGGAAATCCCAGAACAGGTTCGAGACGATCTGGATCTTTCCGCATATGACATTTACGGCCTGAAACAACGCTTCCATAGCTTTTTCCTCCTCATGATTCAATTTTTCTGTACTGTCGGAAATTTTTCTGGGATGATTCTCCGCAATGATCCCCGGCATCCCTCATTTGAATTCAGATTTCCATTAAGATTTAAAAGTATTTATGCCTCATCTCTTAAAAATCCAAGTTCTATTTTGTATATGTTTCTATAATATATCTCTTATTAGAAATTTTCAAGAAAATTTACAAATTATTTCGGCAGACTGTCCGCCACGCAGAGCGCTCCATATCCCAGCCTCGGATTCGGATAGGCCAGCTCAGAAGGAAGTCTTCTCGCTCCTTTTCTTAAGTACGCCTTCACCTTCTCCCCATAAAGATACGGATCATTCTCCCTGACGATCCCCCACTCCATGAGAAGCGCCGCGGCCCCGGTGACAAGGGGCGCCGCGAAGGATGTTCCGGTGACAGGGGAATAGCCGCCGTCCCGGTCCGGGGCCATGATTCCCACCCCTGGGGCGGCGAGGTCCGGCTTCTGGGCGCGATAGACCCTGGTGTCCCCGCGGCCAGAAAACGGGGCATAGATTCCGGTCCCGCTGTCATAGGCGCCCACCGTCACCGGTCGGAACGCCGTGGAGGGAATCGTCAGGGTCGTATCCGGCGACGATTCCAAAAATTCCGTGTCCCGCCCGACTGCCGCCGCGGAGGGAAGCCAGAGATCCGCTGCCGTCTCCTCATCCCCTGTCCCGAGGAATCGGAATGTCCAGATCCCGCTCTCCACATAAGTTCTTTCCGGCACAAACTCAATATAGATCTCCTGGGCCGCATTAAAAGGGGACGGTTCCCCGTAATAGATCAAAAGTTCCGTCTCTCCGACCCGGATCCGGTCCGTTCCCCTCACCGGGACAAGCTCGATCTCCGCACCGCCAAAAGGATCCCTCAGAAAGATCCGCATCCCGTCCTCATAGTTTTTCCAAATCTGCATGCCGAATCCCGTCTCGTATGTCCCAACAGAGAGCCGGATCTCCGTGATCTTCCCGGGTTCGATCACAGGTCTCGCATGTCCCCCGGAGTCCCCCTCATTTCCCGATCCGGTGACGAAGACAAACTGCCCCATCTGTGCAAGAGAATCGAGGTACCGCTCTAAAAGTCCGCCACCGTCGTGGGATCCATATGTATTTCCAAAGCTCAGATTCACTGCCATGGGGCGTCCCAGTTCCAGAGCTTTCCGCACCGCGAGATCCATCCCCCGCATGAGTTCCGTGGTTCTCGGAAATCCAACTGAATCCGGGATTCCGAGACGGACAATGATAAGTTCACTCTCATAGGCCGCCCCGCGGTACAGTCCGCCGCTTGTTCTCCCGTTTCCAGCCGCGATCCCCGCCACCGCCGTGCCATGGCCGCTGGTATCCAGGGAAAGACCGCCTGTTCCGCCGGATTTATTCTCTCCCCGCAGGATCTCATTGATCTCCCGCCTTTCATATGTTTTCCCACTGATCTGGTCATCCAAATACAGGATTCTCGTGGTTCCGTCCTCATTCCGGAAGTCTTCATGAAAGATGTCGATTCCCGAGTCGATCACCGCCACCAGGACACCTTTTCCTGTAAGCCCATCGGTCCCTGTCTGCACCGGAAGAAAACAGGAGGCCGCCCTCGCCCGGTTCAGGGCAAAAAACAGCCTCTTTGGTTTTTCCGCGTATTCAATTTCAGGAAGTGCGATCACCCCCGGGACATCCCGCTCCGGGACACGCAGGATCGCGAAATCATTGAAAAGATATGTTCCCGATGCATCTGGAAATTTTGCATTCAAAGCACTCCCCAGGCCCCCATGGTACTTCACGATGATCTCCCATGTCCGCTCCTTGCGGTTAAAGCCCACGTTCAGCTCTTCTGTCCGCTCCCTCGTCTCCTCAGGGACAGAAAGTGCCAGATTCAATAGATTTTCCGCCTTCTGATCTTCCATCTCTGCCGCGCCACATCCATTCTATATTCTGTCTGTCCCGCATTTTTCCATGCCGGTTCTGAAAGACAGATCCCATTCTGAATATTTTATGCGGCATGCTTTATTTAAGACTTTCGTTTTCTCAAAAACAATATTAAAAAGCCCCCAGAGCCATCGGGGCCGGGGGCAAATGTCACGTCTTATTTAATTACTGTGCTGTTGTCATACTCATAACGATGCTGTTGAGAGAAGCTACATCTTTGGTTCTTCCAGTTGTCTGGACAACTACCATATAGCCGTCCTGCTTGCGGCAGTAGTACGTTCTTGATGTCTTCTTTCCGCTTACTGTTACCTTGGAGTACTGCTGGTTTGCGATCGTCACAGTCTCAGCTGTTGTAGCCTGACCTTTCTGCCCTTTCTCGATTCCTGCAAGAGTATTTGCGAATGTCTGGGCATCCATATCCTGCTTGTCCTTCATATTAAGATAGTAGACTTCCACATCACCGAAGTCTGTGCTCATATAAAGATCATGTGTCAGGGACGGTCTTCCGATTGCCGCATACTCGCCGCCTGTGTACTGGTCAGCTGCCTCGAAATCAGACTCTGCTGTTCCGATGATCTGCGGGATGCAGAGGTTAGACCATGTATTATAGTATCTTCCGCCTGTAACGTGTCCCTTCGGCGCTGTCTGAACCGGAGCAACCCAGCTTCCGTCATCGCTGAATGTGTAGGATACGCCGTCGATGGTTCTTGTTGTATTATAGATCATAAGGTTTGTGGACGGATCGATATAATACCACACATCATTTCCGCGTCCATCACCATCTTCAGCCTTGATCCAGCCGCTCTTTAAGTTTCCGTTGGAATCATAGTAGCGCCAGGTATTTCCGCTGCCTTCCCAACCGTACTTTGTCTCTGTCTCGTTCTCATCCGCAAGAGCAGTCACCATATTTACACTGCCAATTGCTGCAGCGAGAGCTGCCATGAGCATAACTTTCTTTAATTTCATTTGAAATCCACTCCTTTATGGGTTTTTATCAGCTAAAGTCATTATACAGGGGTTTTCAGGATAACGCAAGCGCTAAGGGCTGGAAAAAACCCGGCTTCATGAAAACTTAAGAAAGAAGGCTTTTTAATAATCATTTGCTTTTCAGCTCCCGTTTTAAAAATGCCAGAAGATTCAGTTTCGCCCGCTCTTCGGTGTCTCTTCGCCTCGTCTTCACCTTTTTTACGACCTTTCCCTCCTGGTCGCGGCGGATGTGGTAGATGATGCGCAGGTATTCTCCGACTTCTTCCCAAGCTTCGCGGCTCTCCGGGATCAGGTCGAGGCCCATCTGGAAGACGTGGAACATGCCGTCATAGACGGAGCAGCGGACCTTTACGCCCTCTTCCCTCGCCTTCTTTGCGGCGGCCCTCGTGTCATCTAAGAGGACCTCGTAGGCGCCGACCTGCATCAGCATCGGCGGGAATCCCTCGAAGTTTCCGAAAAGTGGGGAAAGATAAGGGTCCTTCTTGTCCGCGTTCCCGATATAGCTGCACTGGTAGAGCATGTTTTCCTTCGAATTTCCGAACAGGGGATCGATCGTGTAATTCTCCTCATAGGACGCTCCGCTGAGGGTCACATCCGTCCACGGGGACATGGTGATGATACCCGCAGGGAGCGGCAGGGCGTGGTCCTTCGCGTAGAGGCAGAGCGCCAGGGCAAGTCCGCCGCCCGCGGAGTCTCCCGCGATGACGATCTGTTCCGGGTCGTATTTCTTCTCGTTTAAAAGCCATTTGTAGGCGTAAACAGCGTCCTCAAGCGCCGCAGGGAACGGATGTTCCGGCGCGACGCGGTAGTCCGGTGTCAGGACATCCGCACCGAGACCCAGTTCCGAGTATTTTACCGCAAACCGGCGATAAATGTTTTTCATCGGACCAATATAGCCGCCGCCGTGGAGTTGTAAGACCACACGGCCTGTGACCGCCTGCTTCGGCTTTAAATATTCCATCACAAATTTCTCTGTGGGAACCAGTTCATAAATATAGTCACCCGGACATCTCCAGGCCGGTTCCACCGGATTTTTCCGGAACTCTCCCGTCTGGATCGGCTTCTTTAAGGATGTCTCCATCACATCCCTCATCATGTCCCGGGTCAGATTCCCGATCATGCTGACTTCTTTCCGGCTCATAGTTCATCTCCTTCTTTATTCTGCGTGTTTCTGGAACTGTTCTTTTTCGCTCTGTTCTTTCTCAAACATGAAACCGCCGGCGCAGTTCTCTCTTCACACTTCTATCTCCCAATAGAATCGTAAGCACCAGCGCACTCACCGAGATTACCACCGATATCACCGTGAGCATCGGATGCTTCGTCCATCCGATCCTTAAGAACACGAGCGGCACAAAGCTCAAAAACGTGACCGCGATCTGGTACATGAAATAGCATTGCCAGTTCATGCGGTTTACAAGCAGCATGAGCAGGATCGCCGCCACCTCAAACAGCACCACACAAGGGATCGCGTAGTCCACGGACCAGCCGTGCAGCCCCGTCATCGTGTCGACCAGCAGCAGGATCGCCTGGATTCCCAGGCATTGCCGCACCAGGATCCCGGACATACTGGCGTGACGCATGACGGAAAACCGCAGCGTCATCGCCACATAGGCCGCCGCTCCCCAGGTGAGAAATGCCCATTTGAACGGGATCTGCCGGTAAGTGGCGAGATTTATGGCCCCCGCAAGGACCGAGACGACAGCCAGGGAAATATAGAAGAGCCTGACAGCCCTCTTTATCTTATTCTTATCGCCGCCGACCACCGGATACCGCCCTTTGTCATGTTCCCGGTCGGAAATCCCGTTGCTCTCGAGTTCCACAGGGATCCCCTGCTTTTCCAGAAACCGGAAGAAATACTCCGGCAGCCGGTTCTCCGCCATAGCGCTGGCAAAGGAGAGGCAGAGTTTTCCATCATAGGCAACCGCCCCGCACTTCATCCTCTGCTTCGGGGACGCGCCCACGAGGAGCTGGAAAGATTCCACTTGATCCCGCAGTTCCTCCCGGACATCCATCCGCCCGATATTTGAAAATGTCATTGTATGGGCGCGGGTGCTGTGCAGAAAGATCATCTGCATCGCCAGGTGCTTCACAAACAGTGGGATCGCCCGCACATACCATTTTTTCTCGTTCCCCACATTGTAGGAGATCGTCTTCTCCAGGCGCTCCTTCACGATCTGTTCGTCCATCTGGCGGCTCACCGCCTCCAGGACCTCCGAAAAGCTTTCCGGTGCCCGCCGCTCCGACCAGGAGATATTGATGACCGCAAAGAAATTTGCTAACGTCTCCGACTCGAAAAAACTTCTCAGATTCACCGGAAGATTTAACGCTGCCGGACGCTTCATCTCTTTTCCGTCTGTCTCGGTCTGGATGATGGACCACAAAAGGGCTGCCGCCAGGTATTTCGTGATACTGACTCCCACCTCTTTGCTGCGTTTCTTAAGGTCATCCACATGGAACGTCCCATGGAGCACCGCCATCTGGTCAAAGGGAAGAAACTCCCCGCTCACCTGGATCGCAGGCCGGCTCTCGTAGCGCTTGTGGGGCAGTTTTTTATAATAACGGAGATAATCATCCGCCCTCATCGGAGAAAACTCACGTTTCCTTATCTCCGTTGGAAGATCATTCTTTAATTCCAGATAATGTTCCGTGAGCCGCGAGACAAACCCCACCGCCCCAAGACCGTCCGTAAGACCATGGAACACCTCAAAATTGATCCGGCAGCCATAGTAACTCACGCGGAATGGAAACCTCCCGCCCCGGTGAGGATCGATAAAGCGGCAGGGCGCACTCTGCTCCTCCTCCACCACCGGATCCCGGTTATTTGTCTCAAAATAGTACCAGAAAAAGCCCTTTCGAAGCTTTACTCGAAAGTTTTCAAATTCCGGAAGCGTCAGAAGAAGCGCCTTATGCAGAAGCTCCGGCTCCACCGGCTCCTTTAAGACCGCCGCGATCCGGAACACACTGCTCAAGTCCTCCCCGGATACCGCCGCGAAGAGCTTCGCCGTGTTGTCCAGCCGCCGCCATGCGGCACCCTGGATCCGCGGACGCTTTTTCATCAATCCATTAGATAATTTCTCCAAACTGATCTACCTCTTTCCCGGTATAAAAAAATAACCGGAAAATCGAAATTTTCCGGTACATCAGAAGCAGGGGAAGAGGGGCTCGAACCCCCATCTACGGTTTTGGAGACCGCTGCTCTA
>ERZ833782.1670-NODE-1670-length-17827-cov-3.295465_pt1 | contig 17827 bp, 10 predicted proteins | sample MGYA00519577_ERZ833782 | MGnify/ENA primary metagenome ERZ833782 (study PRJEB31850, sample SAMEA3708745) | human gut metagenome | biome: human gut; feature: human-associated habitat; material: faeces | place: China | collected 2014 ...
CGCGCTGGATACGGGCGAGGGTGCGGTCGAGGTTCTCGGCAAGGTGGTCCTTCGGCGCGGCAGCAGCGTCGTCATCCGCGGCGGATGGGGCGCCGGCCGGCACGAGGCCATCTTCGTATGCGATTCCCCCGCCTAAACCGGCAACGGCACGCGCGAGCTCGACACGAACCGCGCGCTTTTCGGCCCGCTCATGGCGGTAGAGGATGTAGCTTTTCGCCACCTCGAAATGGCCGCGCTCCATGAGCGCGCGCTCAACCAGGTCTTGAACCCCCTCGACGCAATCGACGGCATCACGATCCATGGCCTGTTCAATGCTGGCGAGAAGTGCCTCCAGCTCGTCGATAGACACCGCCGGCGCAGATGCCCCATGCCCTGCAATCAGGCCCCGGGCAGCGGTCTGCTCGTCAGCCACGTCTTCAAAAGCGCGCCTCATCGCCTCGACGATCTTCGCCCCGTCGAAGCGCTCGCTGCGGCCGTCCCGCTTCTTTATGAACCCCACATCCGGGGTGCCGGTCTCCGTCATTGCCTCTCCCTGCTATCTGTGTGCGCAAACGCAATATCTGGTGTTTCTCTCGGCTTCGATGCCGATATGTTGATGGTTAGCATAGCCTAACTGTTTCTTGTTTTGTATCGTATACTAAAAGCCCAAAGACACGCATGCAGACCAATCCATCCCGTCCTGAAAGGGCGATACCATGACCCTCACCGACAACCAAGCCCTCGTCAAAAAGCCCCTCTTCAACCCCAACGGCGACCTCGACGTGCGCGACCGCCGCATGATCGGCGGCAACACCACCAACCTCAACGACTTCAACAACATGAAGTACCCCTGGGTGTCCAGCTGGTACCGCCAGGCCATGAACAACTTCTGGATTCCCGAGGAAATCAATCTCACCCAAGACGTCAAGGACTACCCGCGCCTGAGCGAAGCCGAGCGCGCCGCGTACGACAAGATCCTCTCCTTCCTGGTGTTTCTCGACTCGCTGCAGTCGGCCAACCTGCCCAATATCGCCGAGTACATCACCGCCAACGAGGTGAACCTCTGCCTGTCCATCCAGGCGTTCCAGGAAAGCGTGCACTCGCAGAGCTACTCCTACATGCTCGACACCATCTGCGACCCGGCTAAGCGCAACGAGATCCTCTACCAGTGGAAGACCGACGAGCATCTGCTCGCGCGCAACACGTTCATCGGCAACTTGTACAACGAGTTTCAAGAGCACCGCGATGCCCGCACGTTCCTGCGCGTCCTCATGGCGAACTACATTCTCGAGGGCGTGTACTTCTACTCCGGCTTCATGTTCTTCTACAACCTCGCGCGCATGGGCAAGATGCCCGGCAGCGCACAGGAGATCCGTTACATCAACCGTGACGAGAACACGCACCTGTGGCTGTTCCGCAGCATCATCCTGGAGCTGCAGAAAGAAGAGCCGCAGCTATTTTCCAACGAGAACACAACGATGCTGCGCGAGATGCTCGAGGAGGGCGTGCGCCAGGAAATCGCCTGGGGCAGGTACGTGCTGGGAGATGCGATTCCCGGCCTCACGGGCGACATGGTTGAAGGCTATATCAAGTACCTGGGCAATCTTCGTTGGAGCTCTTTGGGATTCGGCCAGCTCTACGAGGGGTATCGCACTGAACCCGCGGACATGGCATGGGTAAGCCAGTACTCTAACGCCAACATGGTGAAGACCGACTTCTTCGAAGCCAAGAGCACCGCCTACGCCAAAAGCACCGCACTGGTGGACGACCTGTAAGGGCTGAGGCAGGCAACGGACGAGAGGTGAGCGATGAGCTCAAGTCCCCACAGCGTCGCGGAGGCTGCCAGCCCCGTTCCCGAGCGACGGGGGCCAGCAGCGCCATGGAGGCCGTGAACGATTTCAATGGCATCTTTTACAGCTTATGAACGAACCATTCATAAGCTTGTTTTTTGCCGCGCGTCTACCTGCGCGAATGACGCGAGCCTTTCTCGCCCGCAAACCGAATCGTTCATAAGCTCCAATTTTGCACGACCCCCATCGCGGAACGATGGCCGCCGCACACACGGCCTTCTACCGCAGCAACTCCGCCGATAACGATGGCCCCCATACGGCGCCCGCCCGAGCACCAACCCTACCGACAACGACGACTCGCCGCATATGGAGCCCACCGTATGTGGGGTCCACCGTACGGACTTCGCCATCCAATAGCTCACTCCTCAAACGGCGTGTAATCCCATGGAACCTCGGTAGCACCAGAGCCCGAATCCGCACCGCGCCCCTCCGCCAGCAAAAAAGCTTCCCGCTCGTCGTCCGGAGCCTCATCCAAATATCGACGAAGCACGAATCTCCTCAGCCCCTCTTGCTTCTGGGCGAAATCTGCCGGAGTGCGACTGCTCCGCCGATGCGCGCGTAACTCGATCGCCCTCATCAGCCTGCCAAATGCACTCCTATCGAAAAACGAGCAACGTGTGATAGCAATGACGTTGTATCCCATCGCTTCGAGCGCATTAATCCGCTCGACGTCGGTCACAAATTGCTCCTCCTCTTCATGGACGATTCCGTTGTATTCGAAATCCGTCTTCGTTCTCGAGAGAAACGCATCACATTCAAAATAAGAACGCCTGGTCAGAAACATCGCCGGCCCTTTAACGTCAATGCGGTGCGCCATCTCCAAATCAGCCAGGCCCTCGCCGCCAAGCCGTCTCGGCAGCATCAGCATCATGAAGAACGCGGTCTCCATCGGAGAACGTGCCCCATCCCTCACGCTTCCCAATACACGCCGCAGCTTAAGGGATCCGTGCTGCCCCTTGATCTCGGAGCAATACTTGCGGAGCTCGGCAACGCTGGTCAGCGGGTCTCTTTTCACCATATCGAACGACCCGGGGAGCAGGGCATAGCGCCCGCACGTCTCCAAAAGGAGCTCAGTTAACTCAACCTCGCTCAACTTGGTCGCGACCTGCTGCATGCACAGAAGCGGAGATACGACATAAACTCCCCGGGCAATTTTGATGAGCCCGCCCGGCGGGATCGGGTATTGCCACGTATGCGCAATGACGCCTTTCCCGGAGCGCCTGTCGCAATCGCGAAGGACCAAAACGTCGATGGACTCGATTTCCGATTCCGGAATTCCGCGCGCTACAAGAAGCCGCCGCGCCCAACCGATCTTTCCCATATCGACGGGCCCCGGCTTCAATGGCTGGGGCTCCCGAGGCAACATCGAACTTTGGTCGTACGGAGCAGCCGACGCCCGATGAATCATCATCGCAGTGCTATGTGACAAAACAAGGCTCATGCCCCCATACTCGCGCATCCCCATGCGCGCGTTTGCAAAACTTGAGAAAGCGCTTTGCACCCTGCGTTTGGAGCTGTTCGCAATCTGCCCGGCGTGGGCAAACCGGGAACAGATTCTGGTCGGAAAACAAGCAGACCAAGGAAAACCACGTCTCTCGGACGGACGCCTTGGAGACAGTCGACGCAGCTCGACGGGCGGGCGGCATCGAGGTCGGGCAGCACTAAAACTGCTCGGCGGCGCACGGGGCCACCGATCGGCGCTCAGACCGCCCGAAGACGCGCGAGGGTCCAACAGCAGGCCTCGCGCAAATGGCCTGGCCGCGCTCGGAGCACCGAACTGCGCGCGAGCAATCCGGCGATGCTCGGAGCGCTGGGCCACGCGCAAACTGCCCGGCCGTACTGGGAGCGACAGGCAGAGAGTGCAATATTGGAGCTTATGAACGATAGCGATTTGGGACGGCCAACCGCCCCAACGTTTCCCCTGGTACAGCATTGGACAAAAATGGAGGATATGAACGAACCGTTCATATCCTCCAAAACTGCCAGCAAAATCGTTCATATGCTGACGCTTGTCAGCGAAGCGACCAAAACGAGCCTAAAGCTCCTCGGCGTCCTGAGAATCAGTCACCTCGTCACGCGAGCCGATATGGAACGCGGCGGCAAGGGCGCCAAGACCTATCAGGGCAGCCGTGGCGAAGCTGTTGGGGTCGCCGGTCTGGGGGAGCTTGCCCGCAGCGGACTTGCCGCCTCCGGTGCCAGAACCGGTGGAGCCACCATTGCTGTTGCCGCCATTGGAGCCGCCACCAGTGGAACCACCACTACCGTTGCCAGAGCCGGTGCCACCAGCGGAGCCGCCGTTGCCGTTGCCGCCGGTCCCATTGCCTCCGTTGCCGCCGTTGCCGTTGCCGGAGCCGCCGCCGGGCTTCCAGTCGGGATCGACCAAGCCGGTCGCTAGCGTATTCACACGGTCGCCAAGCTGATTCTCGTCGTGCGTGAGGGAATACAGCGCACCGTGCGCCAACTCGGCAAGCGCCGGGATATTGGGGATCATGTTGCCAGGGGTCCCTCCCAGCAGGCCAAAGATTGCACCGAGGTCCTTGATGGTGCCGAGCGCGATATCGATCGCGATGCTGCCCTTCTCCTTGACCAGCAGGTCCTTAAGGTTGATCTTGATCCCCTTCAGCAGTGCGCCAAGCTTGCCCAGGACCACCTCGTCGTTGATGGCGGCGCGCAGGAAGCTGGTAAGCGAACCGTCAGCCGCAGGGTTGTCCTCGGCATCATCGCCGGTGAGCTTGATCTGGGCGGTCGCGGTCTCGACCCACGCGGGGCAGGTCTCGTCGCCGTGCAGGTGGTCGCCATAGGCGAACTTGATGAGGTCGAAGAGGCTGTTGGCCCCGTCGGCGACCTTCTGGTTGACCAGGGTCTCAACCAGGGTGCGTAGCAGGTCGAGGACCTGATCTCTACCGCCGGAAACCAGCAGAGAGTCGAGGCCCGCGTAGACGGGGACAAGGAACTTGGCGAGCGACTCGGCGCTGATGTAGTAGGACCAGCCTGCGGCAGCTGCCATGGGCTCGCTCACAAGAGCGCGCCGGAAGGCAGCCATGGTGGCGGCGTCGAGCGTGAGCACATAAGGCTCCACACCGGCCTTCGCCTCCATCTTCTGGACCATCACGCGCTGGTTCTCGGGGTTCGCCCAAATGCCCGCACTCCCGAGAATCGGGATCTCAACGATGAACGCCTCGTCGGCGCTCTGGGGCAACATGCCGAAAACGACGCCGAACAGCGCGCCATCAAGTGCAGCAGCGGTGCCGTCACCGATACCGAGGCCACCGGCGAGCTGGGCCAAGAGCGGTTTCACGCCACCGTTGGCCGCGGCCTGATCGAGCATCGGGGCAACCAAGGCATCGGCGATCATGGTCTTCACCACGTCGACTGTGAGCAGGCGCTCATGACCGTACTCCTCGATGTTGGGAATGCGGGTCACGGAGCCGCTGTCGAAATCGGTGTAATCGACGGAGCCAAGCGGATGACTCTCGAGCGCAAGCGTGGCACGCACATTCGCGGAGCCCTTCTCGCGCTCCCAACCGAGCGTCGCGAAGCGGATGTCGCTCGGATAGGTCGCGGTGGCGCAGGTCTCGATGTCGAAGAGGGTGTTGCACGCCTCGGTGGTGACGCTCGCGATGTCGTTGGCGTGCATGTGACCGGTGAACACCGCGGAAACGCCGGCATCGGCGTAGCGGCGCTGGCACTCCTCGTAATTGTCGACCAGATACTCGCCCATGAGCGTCGACTCCATGGAGAAGTGCGGGACCACGCCGTGGTGCTGGGTCACGAACACGATATCACCGGCGGCGCGGGCCTGCTTGGCCTGGCTCTCGATCCACTGCAAAAGCTTCTCGCCCACCACGCCCGACGTGACATGCTCGTCCACATCCAGGCCGTTCTGGTCGGTGGAGTACTTGCAGGAGTCGACGGCGATGAGGGTCACGCCCTTGGCGGGACGGACCACATAAGAAAGACTGCCGCCCTTGGAGCCGCCCTGATCAAACATAGCGATGGCGTCGTCATAGCCGCAGTCGGCGTAGAGATCCTTGAATGCAAGGGGGTCGACCAGGTCGGTGTGTTCGGCAAACCCGCCGGAAAAGTCACGGCCGTTCAGATCGTTGTTGATGTCGTGGTTGCCGTTGATGACGGCGAATTGGGTCTCCTTGCCCGCGACCTTGAGCCGCTTTTTGGTGTCGGAGAGATGGACGATTTTGATCTGGTTCGGGTAATCCGCAACCACGGGCGCCAAGGCGGGCTCGTCGGCGTAGGCGGCCTCGGGCGTGGCCATGGCGGCGGCGGTCACACCCGCGCCGGCGATCGAGAGGGTCACGAACCCGCGGCGCGAGATTCCGGTGCGGTCGGTGCTGTGAGAATGCGGCATGCTGCTCCATCCATTCGTGTACATATGCCCCATTAATCCTCGGGCACACGCATCAGAACGCCGCAACGACCGCGTCAGACTCATACGAAACCGTGTAAGGAACTGAATAGGCGGACAATAAACAACCGCCCCGCATGTAAAGGCCCGGTACGCCTTTCGACATACCGGGCTTTACACATCAAACCTCGGGCGAGCCGCGCCCAGTGCGAAAGACGAGGCGCGATCCGCTCGCTCCGAACGTGATCTACCTACCCTGAGCGCGGTTGTGCTCGAAGATCTCGACGAGCTTTTGCTGCACATCGTAGGGAACCTGCTCGTAGCCGGCCGGCTCCATCGTGAAGTCACCCGTACCGCGCGTGAGCGAGCGCAGGCGCGTGGCGTAATCGACGAGCTCGGCGTAGGGCACCGTGGCGGTTACCACGGTCTCTCCGCGGTCATTGGAATCCATGCCGGTCACGCGCCCGCGGCTGGCGGACACGTCACCCATCACCGCACCGGCGTAACTCTCGGGAATCGTCACCGTGATGTTCTCCATGGGTTCGAGCACCACGGGATCGGCGTCCTCGCATGCCTTCTTGAGGCCGATGCGCGCGGCCGTGCGGAAGGCCATCTCGTTGGAATCGACCGGATGATAAGAGCCGTCGTAGCAAGCCACGCGGATGCCGGTGAGCGGGTAGCCCGCAATCACGCCGTCCTTCATGGTCTCCTGGACGCCCTTGTCCACAGCGGGGATGAGCGCGCGCGGGATGCGACCGCCCACGACCTCGTCGACGAACTCGTACTCGGTGCCGTCGAGCAGCGGCTCGACACGCAGGTAGCAATCGCCGAACTGGCCGGCACCGCCGGTCTGCTTCTTATGGCGGCCCTGGGCGGAGGCCACGCGTCGGATGGTCTCGCGATACGGAATGCGCAACGGCACGATGTGCGCGGCGACCTTGGTGCGATCCTCAAGACGATTGAGCAGCACGGACACCTGCGCCTCACCAACAGCTGAGATCACGGTCTGAGCCGTCTCCTCGTCGCGGTCGATGCTCATGGTCGGGTCGGCCTCGCAGGCTTTCTCGATGAAGGTGAACAGCTTATCCTCGTCGGAGCGATTCTCGGCCTCGATGGCGATGCGGTACTGGGAGTTGGGGAACTTGAACGCGGCGGCCTCGACCTTGCCGGTCACGGAGAGGGTATCGCCGGTCTCGGCGGCCATCTTGGGAACGACCACGATATCGCCCGCGTAGGCGTGGCCGACCTCGGTCATTTCGCGGCCGCACATCACATACAGGTGCGCCAGGCGCTCGCCCTTGCGGGTACGGGCGTTGACGAGCTCCATGCCCGGCTCGATGGTGCCGGTGAGCACCTTGAGGAAGGACAGGCGGCCCTGCTGGGCGTCGTTCAGGGTCTTGAAGTCGAAGACCACGGGGCGATCGTCCTCGGAGGAGATCTTCAAGGTGTCGCCGTCGATGAGCGGCATCTCGCCGTAGTCGGTGGGCGCGGGGAAGTAGGTGGCGACATCGTCCATGAGGGAGTTCACGCCCTGCTCCTTCACGCAGGAGCCGGCGAACACGGGGACGAACAGACGATGCGCGATGGCCTTGGCGAGCAGGCCCTCGACCTCCTCCTGGGTGAGGGACTCGCCCTCGAGGTACTTCTCCATGAGCTCGTCGTCGGCCTCGGCCACGAGTTCGCAAAGCGTCTCATGCGCGGCCTCGGCGGCAGCGCGGAACTCCTCGGGGATCTCGGTCTCGGTCTGCTTGGTGCCGTCGCAATGACGGGCCTTCATGCGGACGAGGTCGATGATGCCGTTGAAATCCTCGCCGGTGCCCCAAGGCAGCGTGACGGCGCCCAAGCGCATGCCAAAGCGTTCGCGCAGCATGTCGAGGCACATATCGAAGTCGGCGTTCTCCTTGTCCACGCGATTCACGAACACGGCGCGGGCGAGGCGCAGGTCCTCGGCGGCGTACCAAAGCTTGACGGTGGTGGGCTGCGGGCCCTCGGCGGCATCGACCACGAACAACGCGGTCTCGCACACGCTCATGGCCGCGTAGGCATCGCCGATGAAATCGGGATAGCAGGGGGCGTCGAGCACGTTGATGCGCGCGCCCTTCCAGTCGATCGGGGCGATGGCAGTTGAGATCGAGAACTCGCGCTTGACCTCTTCGGCGTCGTAGTCGAGCGTGGGCTTGGTGCCGTCGTGGCCGCCCAGGCGGGCGGTCTTGCCGGAAAGGTGGAGCATGGCCTCCGCGAGCGAGGTCTTGCCCACCCCGCCTTGGCCTACGAGCACCACGTTCCTCACATTGCCAGTCTTGGGTGCACCCATGGGACACCTCCCTTTCCCAGCGCGAGATATTCGCGCCGAAAATGCGTGCGAGGTGCCTTGTGCATCCCCGCACGACAGCCGTATGGCCTGAGCCTACCCCCGCGCGGGGATGCAATTGCACGCCCATCGGCAAGCGTGGGCACGGGCGCCGCGGGCGGCTTGCGCGGAAACGCCTCGCGTGGGGACAGGCGCGAATTACACCCACCAACAGCATGACGCCGGCCGCCCCTCATCTGGGCGGCCGGCGTTGCCGTGGCGAAATGACTCAATTTGTACCTGTCCCCAATTGGGGCTATTGCACGAGGGAGCGGCGGACCGAGGCGAGCACGTCGAAGCTGTTGGGCGCGACGTCCAAACTCGAGAGGAAGTGCACGAGCGAATGCGCCGCGTCGAACATGCCGGCATCGACCAGGGCGATACCCGCCTTGGCGGCCATCTCTCCCAGCTGCGGCACGGGCGCCACCGGGACGCCGTCGGCACGCAGGAGGGCCCGAGCCTCGTCAAGGTCCGGACGACGGCTCAGGTGGCTCTGCTGCATGAGCTCCTGCATCTCGGACTGCGCCTCGCCGTAGAAATACGTGCCAGGCTTCACCATGGTGTAGCAGGCCAAGCCGAGTGAGGGATCGCCGCCCTGCCAGAAGTAGAAGCCCAGGCGGTAATACGCGCAGGCGATATCGGTGGGGTCGGCGGCGACGGTCAGGCCATCCAGGAGCGCGCGCACCGCGTCCTCCATGCGATCGGCCTCGCGCAGGGCGAGGGCCAGCGAATGGTAAGCCGTGAAGGAGGTCGGGGCAAGGTGGACGAGTTCCTCGCCCAGGCGAATCGCGTCTTCGAGGTTGCCCTGCTCGCGATAGATGCGGCACAGCATCGAACGCGCGTCGAACATGGTATCGGGAATCTTGCGGAAGCGCGTCTGCGGGCCATCGTCATGCTCGCTCACGATAATGCGCGAGATCATGTTCACGCAATACAGCGGCCGGGCCGCGCTCTCCTCGAGCATCTCGGCGGCATCGTAAGCGGCGATCAGGTCGGCCAGCTCGCTGGCAACGGGCGCCTCCTCCTCGGGTGCCGAGGCCTCGCGGATACGGTCGGAGATCTCGCGATAGCGGTCGCGCAGAGGATCGTCGCCCGTGTCGAAGATATCGAGATCGCACACGAGGTCCGCACGCAGGGGCTCGACCAGGGAGGCCGGCAACGGGCGCGCGTCCTCGGCCATCTTGACCAAGCGGTCGGGCAGGGGTGCCTCAATCGGCTCGATGGGCAGCAGCGCGCCCAGCTCGCCCGTCTCCATGTGCAACGCACGAGGCGAGAAGGCCTCGATAAGCTCCCCCGGCGAAAGCGAAGCGTCGAGAATAGCGCCGGACTGCAGGGCGGGCACAAGCTGCATGGTGAACAATTGGCGGCTGAACCCGAGTGAAACGATCGCGGGCCCGTCGATGCTGCGCTCGCGCACCGTCACGACCGCGCGCACCACCCCGACGCCCGCTCCGAAGGCTACCGCCGCAAGCGTCATGGCAAGACGCAGTGAATACGCGGCGCGTGCGTCGTTGCGCTCCGCTTCGCTTTGGAAGGGGAACGCCCCGGCCACGGGGACAGTCGCCTGAACCGCGAACACGCCGGAAGCGGCATCGCAGGTGAACACGTAATCGAAATTGAAGGGCGCACGCAGGCCCTCTGCCGCCACCGCGAAGCGCGTGCGCAGGTCCCACTCACCGCCACGGCTCGCCTGGGCACCGGCGAGCTCCATATAGTCGCTCTTGCGGTCGCACCCGCGCATCAGACGCTCCGCAACCGATGCAAACGAGTGCAGCGACGAGAGTGCGGCACGCTCGCACGCGCCCTCGGTCAGGCCTCCCACCATCGGCGACGAATCTTCGCCCAGGTAATGCTCCGCGAACACCAGGCGGTTGAGCGCACCTTCCACGGCTTGGATGGTATCGATCTGCTCATCGGTGAGCTCGCGTTTGTCACATCCCGTCCAGAACAGCCCCGTCGAGCTCAGACGGCGAATATCGATGTCGTGCGTCGCCGCGATAGGGCGTACGAACTCGGCACCGGCCTGTGCCAGGGAGCGCGAGGCATACCGCTCGAAACCGCTCGCGCCCTCCTTGCCCCCACGATAGACCAGGGCGTCGAGCGCATCGGGATAGGAGGATTCGAGCAAGGTGTCCAGGATATCGGCGACGGTCAGGGTCGGCATCGATTCGCCGTGCTCACGCGGGAGCATCCACTGCGTCAGATAGCAGGCAGCGCCCATCACGTCGATGTCGTGCGCCCCCGTTCCATAGGGCCCAAGGTCGTTCATGCAGCTGGAAACGGTGAGGCGCCCGTCCTTCTCGCGCTGCGTGAAATGGGCGGCCTTCACGGGCCTGCCCTCGGCGCGGACAAAGAAGAAGATATCGCCGTCATCGTCCTTGGACATACCGGCGTCGGGGTTGCACTCGGGGCGCTCCTCAATCGGCTCGTCACATGTGAAGATGGCGCCGCCGATGGCGAGCCATGCATGGATTCTCACCTGGCGGCCACTCACCTGTTCGACCAGGTAGCCCATGCTCTTTTCGGGCTGGGGTTTGATCGCCTCGGTAATCATGAACACGCGCCTGGCATCCTCACCGGGTATGGACTGGAGCTGCTGCGTCTTGGCGAAGAGGGGCAACTTGAAAAGCTTGTCCGACATGGTCCACACTCCCAATCTCCCGCCGCTCGGGCGGGCTTTTCGGCTTTCCCCATGCTACCAAAGCGCACGGACCCAACCATCCACTCCCGTGAGCGGACCGGAGCGATCGGCTTTCGTCACTTCTCGATGCGAGCGAGGAATGCACGGGTGCGATCCTCACGCGGGTTGTCGAGCACCTGCTCCGCCGGCCCCTCCTCCACAATCACACCGCCGTCCATGAACACCACGCGGTCAGCGACCTCGCGCGCAAAGTCCATCTCATGCGTGACGACGACCATCGTCATGTCCTCGGCCGCGAGCCCGCGGATCACCCGCAGCACCCCGGCAGTGAGCTCGGGGTCCAGCGCGCTGGTGGGCTCGTCGAAGAAGATGACCTCGGGGTCCATGGCCAAGGCCCGGGCAATTGCCACGCGCTGCTGCTGCCCGCCGGAGAGCTGGCAGGGCACCTTGTCCTCACAGCCCGCGAGGCCCATGCGCTCGATCAGCTCCCGGGCCCGCTGCTCCACCTCGGCGCGGTCACGACGCTGCACGCGAATCGGCGCGTCCACGATATTGCGCATCACCGTGAAATGCGGAAACAGGTTGTAGTTCTGAAACACCAGGCCGAACCTGCCCCGGGCGCGTTTGAGCGCATCGCCCTTCGCGTACACGCTCGTGCCGTCCTCCCCCGGCACCGCCGCATCCACCTCGCCGTACGACAGCCCACCGGCGTCGAGCGTCTCGAGCAGCGTCATACAGCGCAGAAGCGTCGACTTACCGCCGCCCGACGGCCCGATGACCGCGACGACCTCGCCACGTGCGACCTCCAGAGAGATATCGCGCAGGACCTCAACCTCCCCAAAGGACTTGCGCGCGTTTTTGATTGAAACGACAGCGGGCATGAGAGCCACCCTTCAAATAGATGCACGGCGTCAGCTGCACAGAGCCGCATACCGCGGTGAACAGCAATTACGGGCTTACCCGCTAATCGCGATAGTAAGCGAGGCGCTTCTCGATGGAGCCGAGCACGAGCTCCACCGCGAAGTTGAACGTCCAGTAGATGGCAGCCGCGATGGCGAACGGAACCATGCTCACCTGCGAGGCGACAAGCGCTTTTGCCGTGGAGAACATCTCCCCGACACCGATGGCGAACGCGAGCGACGTGTCCTTGACCAGCGTAATCACCTCGTTGCCGATGGCCGGCATGATTCGCTTGACCACCTGCGGCACGACGATGTGCACGAGCGTCTGGAATTTGGAGTACCCCAGGACCTCGGCGGCCTCGTACTGCCCACGCGGGACGGACTGCAGGCCGGAGCGGTAGATCTCGGCGAAATATGCGGCGTAGTTCACGATGAACGCGAAGATCGCCGCCTGCCACTTCGACGACGGCGTGAGCTGGACGCCGAAGACGTAAAACGGCATGAAGTAAATGGCGAACATCTGGAGCATGAGGGGCGTGCCTCGCATCACCGAGATGTAGGCCCGCGCGATGAGGCGCACCGGCGCGAATCGGCACATGCGCAGCGCCACCACCACGACACCGAGCGGCAAGGCGCCGACGAGCGTGAGCGCGAAGATCTGCAAGCTGGTGATGAAACCCTCCCCCAGCATCTGCATCATGGTCGTGATATCCACCTGAATATCGTCCTTTCCCAACGGGCCCGGCACGCGCAAAAGGCGCACCCGGGCACATGCACCTCGGGCGCGCCATGCTGAGCACCACTTACTTGATCTGCCAGTTGTCCATGGTCAGACCCTGATCGGCGTACTTGGCCGCGATCTGCTCAACCGTGCCGTCCTCGTACAGCTTCTTCAGCGCCTCGGTCACCTTCTTGGCCGTGGCGGTGTCACCCTTCTTGAAGCCGACGGCGTAGTTCTCCTCGGAGAGATACTCGTCGAGCATGAGATACGCATCGGGCTTTGCGGACATCTGATAGCGGGCAATGGACAGATCGCAGGCCACGGCATCCACGGCGCCCGACTCGAGCTGCATGAACGCGGTGTTGTACTCACCGATGGTCTCGAGCGAGGCGAACGTGGCAGCGAGGTCGGCGGCGTCGCCCTCGAGCACGTCCTCGGCGGCGGAGTCGACCTGCGTCACCACGGTCTTGCCGGCCAAGTCTGCCTGGGCGGCAATGCCGCTGTCAGCACGGACAACGATGACCTGAGCGTTCAGCATGTACGGGTCGGAGAAGGTGTAGTCGTCCTCACGGCCCTCCATGGTGAAGCCGTTCCAAATGCAGTTGATGGCCCCGGAATCCATCAGGGCGTCCTTGGCCTCCCAGTCGATCGCCTCCAGCTGGACCTCCCAGTCGAGCTCGTCGGCGACCGCACGGGCGAGGTCGAGGTCGAAGCCGGTGTACTCGCCGTCGTCACCCACATAGCCGTAGGGCGGATACGCCTGGTCGAAACCGACGATCAGCTTGGATGTCGCTGCGGCGGAGGTGTCCTCCGCCGCCTTAGGGGCGGACCCGGCATCGGTCGCCTTGGGAGTTGCGCCGCATCCCGCGAGCAGCGCCAGCGCCATAACGGCGGACGCCGCGCCGGCTACCAGCGACCGCCGCGTCATGCTGCATTTTCGCGGGGTCCCGGACCCGACGGAGCTTGCCTCGGACATAGCGCCGGAGATGCTCGCGAGGCTGCCCTGCATGTTCTGCTCGTTCTTCTTCATGATCTGTTCCCTTCATTTCACTTTACTTAACTAAAGTGCCATTGTCGGCGATTGGAAGGATAGCACTTTAGTTTGATGGAGTGCAACCGATCACCGTGAGATTTCCCGGATGTTTCGACATGCGGAGACAAGGCACTTCAAAGCGGTGCTCCCCCGATCGCCCAAATCAGAGATATATGGTTTGGGCGAACCCGACAAGCCGTGCGTTCGCAGCTCGGGTACCATAGCGAGCAGAACACCCCGAGCGAAGGACCCCGCTATGCCCAAGAAAGCCACCGCCAAGCGCCCCGACGCCGGGGCCCCGTGCCCCATCATGCACAGCTGCGGTGGTTGCGCATGGCTCGGCCTTCCCTACCGCAAGCAACTTGCGCGCAAGCATACGGCCATGCGTGAGCTCTTCGAACCGCTTATCGCGCAATTCGACTGGGATGCGCAGATCGAGCCGGTGCTCGGTATGGGATCCTCGCGCGAAAGCGGGCCCGTGACCGTAGCCGACACCCCGCTCGCCGCACCGCGGGCGTTCCGCCACAAGGCAGCCACCCCCTTCGCACCCGCCGCGGACGGCTCGGTGCGCGGAGGGTTTTTCGCCCGCGGTACGCACAATATCGTCGACTGTCCCGCATGCGCCGTCGAGGCGCCCGGGGCACGCGAACTGCTCAACGACGTCGCACATCTGGCCACCGAACTCGGCATCCCCGCATATGACGAAGACCGCCGCTGCGGTCAGCTCCGCTACGCTGTACTCCGCTGCGGCTGGCGCACGGACGAATCGATGCTCACGCTCGTCACGCGCAGCCTCGAGGCCGACCGCCTCGACGAACTTGCGTGCCGCCTGATCGAATCCCATCCCGAACTCGTGACCGTGGCGCAAAACGTCAATCCCCGCGTCACCAACGCCATCCTCGGCGGTCAGACACGTATCCTTGCGGGCCGCGAGCGCATGACCGATCGTCTCCTCGACTGCACGTTCGAAATCTCACCCGTCTCGTTTTACCAGGTCAACCCACAACAGACCGAGGTGCTCTACCAGCTCGCAATCGACGGCATGGATCTCACCGGCTCCGACGCCGTCCTCGACACCTATTGCGGCAGCGGCACCATCGGCCTTGCAGCAGCGGCGGCGGCGCGCAAGCAGGGGTTCGACATCGCCCTGACCGGCGTCGAGCGCAACCCCGAGGGCGTACGGGACGCCGTGCGCAATGCCGAGCTCAACGACCTGGATGCGACCTCGTCTTTCATCGCTCGGGACGCCACGGAATACATGCTCGAGGCAGCTCATCGAGGCGACCATGTCGACGTGTTGGTGATGGACCCGCCGCGCGCCGGGTCGACGCCCGAGTTCCTCGACGCGGCATCCTCGCTCGCACCGCGCCGCATCGTCTACATCAGCTGCAACCCCCACACGCAGGTGCGCGATCTCGAGCATCTTGGACGCGCCGGCTACCGCCTTGAGCGCCTGACGCCCGTGGACCTGTTCCCCCATACCGAGCACGTCGAAACCGTCGCCGTCCTCACACGCCCCTGATGTCTCAATTGGGGACAGGTACAAATTGAGACATTTCTGGGCGGTGTGGCCAGAACAGCCCGAAAACGCCCGAGGCACCAGCCCCTCTCGAATGTCTCAATTTGTACCTGTCCCCAATTGAGACTCGTCGGTGACGGACATCCATGCGATGTACGTGCTGGGATAATGGCTGTAGAGGATCCGCACGGGATCGACATGCGTTGCCAGCAAGCGGAATGTCGTGAGCGCGCCAACGGGAGTGACAAGCTCTTCGGCAGAACCCACCGCCGCGGCAATGTTGTCGCAAACCGTGCGGGCAATGAGCACGTCGGCGGCATCGGCGGAGCATTCCACCCCAACCGACTCGCGATACACGACGCGCATCTCGTCCTCGAGGCGATCGAAATCCGCACAGCCAGCACTCGGAAGCTCAAGATCGACGCCATAACGCTCGTATCCCCAGGCAGACAGCGGCAGGTAGGGCATGATGTCCGAAGGGTTGGCAATATTGAAGATGTTGCCGTAACGCTCCGAGCGCGCATCTGAGGCGAGGGTGGTCGCCGGGGCGGCGAACGTGTAGGCATACACGGGACCGAAGGGCGCCGCGTCACCCGCCCGTGCACGAAGATCGTCGAGCTCGGCAGCTACGAGGTTCGCTATGGCGCCGCCACGGCTATGACCCACCAGCAGAACCGACACCTCTGCGCCAAGTGCGCGCGACTCCTCGGCCCAGGAGACGACCTCCGCCCCGATTTCACACGCAGCGCGCACGTAGCCGCCATGGTCGCCGGCCTCGTCCCGAGACAGATCGAGATTGCTCAGCCATTCCGACCCGTAGCTGCCCCGCGCACTCACCAGGATGAGGTCGCGCGCAGGGCCGTCATGCCCGGAACCCAGACGCTTGCGGGCGATCGTGTACGCCGCACCATCGGCATCACCCGTCGCCAGATCAAGCACCTCGTCGACAACCTTGCTGCGATAGCGGTACGACTCGGTGGAAACCTCGCCAAACCCCAGTGAAGCAAGGGCGTTCTCCATATACGGCGGATGGTTCTCACGCGCCTGGTAATAGCCCGACTCCGCGTAGGCGAGCGCGGCAAGTACCGACGATGTTTGGGCGAGCTCATGATTGTAGTCGCCCTCATCGGCGGAAAACCACGCATCATCCCACGTCACGCGAGCGACCGCCGAACCGTCGTCTGGGGCGTCAAGACTCGTGTAGGTAAGATTGGTCGCAAAGCGCGCGGGATGCGCGGTCTCGGCCTCGGGCGCCGGACCCTCACTCCCCTGCGCATACGCAGCATTCAATCTGGGCTGCTCCACGGCGCCGCGCCCCGTGAGCTCTTGCGCGCGACGGGCGGCGAGGACCCCGGCAGACCCGAGCGTCGCCGTCAGGCCCAAGGCAAGCAGGGCGCACGGCAGCCGCCGCAGCATACGCCGCAGCACCGACCTACGGCAATCTCTCCGTCCATCCATGCGCACCCCTCCCCTCCTCGGGCAGAATCATTCGCCCAAGAATACCAACGGAGCGCGATGCGCATGTGACGAAACCCTTACGTTTCTGTGATGGAAGCCTCGAAACAGACCGGCGATCAAAACCGCGCGCAGGCTCCCGGCACTACCTCAAATCCCGCACGCCGGCAGCGGCCAGCTCGCGCAGGAACGGCTCGCGGCCGCGGTTCATGATGAGCTCCTCGGGGAAGTGGATCTCCTCGAGCATGCGCTCGACCGTGGGGAACTGTCCGATACGCGGAGCCACGTGCGCATCACTTGACACCACCACGCCCACACCGAGCTCGGCGCAACGCTCCGCGATCGTGCGGCACACGCCGTGATAGCGATCGCCCACCTCGAGAGAATGCTCATTTATCTCGATGAGCTTGTGGCGCTCCTTGGCGCAGGTCAGCACCGTGTCGATATCGTAGGGCAAACCCGAGCGGCCCGTGTGGCCGAGGATGAACACCTTCTCTTGCTCCAGAGAGGTGACGTACATATCGGTCACCTGGGACACCGACGCCCCCTCGGCGAACGACCCGTCGTGCACGCTCGCAATCACGTAATCCGCATCGCCTGTGGTGCGGTCGAACAACGTGCGCTCCACGCCCAGGTCACGCCCCGTGATATCGCAATGCACCACGATATCCTGACCGAACAGCGACCCGTCGAGGCCCACCACGTCGGCCTCGCAGCCATGCAGGACCGTGACCCCGTGCCAGGTGCGCGGCCACACGCCCATGTTGATCAAGTACTGGAAGTTGCGCAGGTGCTGCTCGGGATAGAGCATGCCGCTGAAGTGATCGGCCGAGCCGAGGATCTCCAAACCTGCCTCGGCAGCGGCGCGGACGTTCTCCTCGATCGTCGAATAGGCGTGGCGCGAGTACAGCGTATGCGTATGCACATCGCCCAAAATCGTATAACCCATCACGGTCCCCTCTCTCAACTCCGGTATTCGTCCATCAGCGACTGCCCGGCAGGCAGCGAATCCAC
>ERZ833782.1682-NODE-1682-length-17671-cov-7.619153_pt1 | contig 17671 bp, 8 predicted proteins | sample MGYA00519577_ERZ833782 | MGnify/ENA primary metagenome ERZ833782 (study PRJEB31850, sample SAMEA3708745) | human gut metagenome | biome: human gut; feature: human-associated habitat; material: faeces | place: China | collected 2014 ...
TTACATACTCCTTACCATCTGTTTTGACATTAGACATAACAAATGGAGGATTCAATTTACCACTCTCCGCAACAGTCTTACTATTTAGCAGTTCATCGATTGTATTTGCTCCACTCATATTAGGAAAGTTGTTCTCATCCTCACTCTCCACAATGATAAATCTCTTTTCTCCTCCAGTCGAAGAAGTTAATTCTACAGTATATGACCTTGTATCACCGTTTGCACCCACAGAAGCAGCTTCATAATTTAAGACATACCTTTGTTCATACTTACCTTCTTTGCTAAATTGATAAAAAGCTATTTTGTCATTAGTGCCTCCATTTTCGTCACCTACACCTACTGCCTTGGTAAGGAATGCAACCGGAGTATGCAAGTTAAATGTGATTTTTCCTTTGCCAGAAGGCTGGGGATCATCAGAGATCGGGGTTTCATCACTTTTCGAGCAACCGACTAATAAAACGGTTGAGAATAAAGCTAGACATATATAAATATTCTTTAGAATCGTTCGTTTTTTCATGATAATGCCATTTCAATCTAGTTCCAAATCTTTAAATTAATAGTTATAAAGAGGTTGATTCAAAGCACAATTTGAGCCAACCTCTTTATCATTTGTCAAGTATCACTTAATCCCATTGAATTTGTTGATCTTCATCCGGAATCAACGTATTCAGGTCACGTTGCATATTCAGGGTACCTTCCACTGTATATTTCAACCTATTGCCTGGGCTGAGTGTATAATCTTCAAATGTATAAGCTAAATAAAGTGTAATATAAATATGCTTTAAATACGGTTTTACAGCATCATATTCCTCTACTACAGTATAATAAGGCTGTTCATATTCAACATTTCCGATTTTACCATTTAATTCCTTAAAATTATTCCCCTCCGTTCCTCCATTATCTGTCCAAAGTCTCAATTTATATTTCAAAGGAGTAATTTTTTCCTTTGTAAACTCCATATACAATTTATAGCATTTGCGATCTATATAATCCACATCTCTAAGTCCCATATAGACAAATACCGTATTATCATCATGTACATAGGCCTTGTGATTAGTCACCGTAAAAGGGTCCTTTTGCCCTTCCAAAGTAATCTTAAATTGACTCCCATCATACGTGCCTGAATAATCATTGAATGGAATAACATTTAACAAAGCTTTCCGATAATGTAAGCGGTCATTCGATTGATAATCATATGAAGGATCATCTACTATTGTCAATGGCAAAATATATTTATCTGACATATCCAACGAATTAGCGTTATTTTCACCTCCTAAAGTGAAATTAATAGGTAAAGTAGCTACATACTCACCAGCAGGAATATCCACAGTTTCCGGCATCGTATAATACTGTTGATCTAACATCTGGTAATAAAGTTCCGAACGACGTTCACCAAAACGTTCCAGATTCAAGGTTTTCAGAGTATCCGGATCTAGAGCTACATGTACAGTTCTAACATTTGTATTCATTGTAGATCCACTAAGGAGTAATGGAAGATTATATGTAACCATACCATCTGGCTTATAACGTACATACGTAGAACTTACTCCCTCACCATTTATCGTAGCTTTAAAAGAGACCAGCTGCTTAAACTGTTCATCTTCCCATTCATTGTTGCACGAAGTACAGCATATCGCTAGCATTGCAACCAAAAATAAATTATATATCTTTTTCATTTTATACATATAAATAAGTTATGAGATTTATTCTGGGTCTCTCCATCCTGGATTCTGAGTCATCAACAGGTTCCGTTTCATTATATAATGATGAATCGGCCAGAACCACATTTTAGTAGAGAACATCGTTGGCATTGAAGTCGTTTCTACTGGAGTATGGAACCCTGCAGGATCTTCTTTACTGATATAAATATTACATCCATACATAGGAACTGATTCCTCTACCGGCGCATCACACCAACGACGAATATCAAAGAAACGATGCCCCTCCGCAAACAATTCAATCTGACGTTCCCGCTTAATCTTAATACGAAATTTATCAGGACTATCATACACATCATAATCTGGTAACCCTGCACGGATACGGATTGGTTGAACCCCTTTCTTCAATTCTTCTGTTTTACGTGTTATAGTATGCATTTTTTCTCCATTCCATGAAGGGATCTCATATGTACCTTGCACCTCATTCAGTGCTTCCGCATAATTCAGCAAAATCTCTGCATAACGGATATCCGGAGCATATTTAGCCTCAATGCGACTTGCATCGTATGCTTTATCTGCATCTGACAAGTCGTTTGGATGCACAAACTTTTTAATCCCAATACCAGTATTAAGCCAGTTAGTTCCTATTTTATAACCATCTGATTCGCCTCTGTAATAGAAAATCTGTACATCTTTTTCCTCCTTTTGGTTTATGTCGGCATTTAACATATGCCAAACACTTCCATTATAAGCTACCGATGCATAGAAACGAGGTTCGCGACCTGCATATTGTTTAGAAACGCCAACTCCTTTTGCCCCTAATTCTGGATACTTACTCAATTCGTCTTTCGTTACTACCTCAGTTGGTCGAGGATCATTGTTATAACGACTGGGGTCTGTATATCCTTCCATTCCTGCATACATTGAGTTCATACCTGGACAATCACTACCATCTTTCATATAATAGGCATCACATTGCTTCTGAGTCATGCCGTGACAATTGTATCCTCCCCCCTGTGAACGAGGTAATTGGTGGATAACCATCACTTTTATATTTTCCGCTCCCTGATTAGTCCCCCTAGTAAATATGATCTCAGAGTTTCCATAGGCAGAGACTTCTCCGTCAAACAATGCACGGTAGGATTTAAATGGGTCAATATTTTGCCAACCTTTAGGCCAAGGGTTAGAATGGAAAGTTCCTTCATCGTCCGGAGGAGTAATAGTTGCAGGGTCAGATAAACTTGAACCTCCTTCACTTTTATAAGCAACATACAGTTGATATTTGCCTAACTCTATTACATCTTTTGCAGCAGCTGCCGCTATAGCCCATTTCCGTTCATCATAAGTATCAGACAACAGTTTTTTTCCACTCTTGTCCACCAATGCAGCAATCACCTCTGCAGGAGCTTTTCCATTAAATAGGGGACTAGCAGCGTATAACAACACTCTGGAACGGAGACTCAAAGCTGCTCCACGAGTAGGACGTACTATATCTTGTGGACCTCGTGCCTCCTCTAGCAACATAGCAGCTTTTACTAATTCATTAGAAATGTAATCAACACATTCATCATATGAATTCCTCGGATAGGCAATCTCGTCATATTCTTTCGTATAGTCAATACCCTCATCTGGCAAAATAGGGACAGGACCAAACGAACGAATCAACATCCAATAACAATATGCCCGCAAAAAATGCGCTTGTCCTTTCATATCGGCAATTTCTGGTTCGGAAAACTCCTTATTCATGTCTATGTTATTAAGGAAAACAGACAAATGACGAATTCCTTGATAAGCAGGTTGCCAAATATATAGACTATTCCCAGTCCCCAATCCTTTTTCTGTATAATTACCACTCTTCCAATCTACATAATTCAAATCACCATAATACATGTCGTCTGCAAAATTGAAAGACGTATTTTTCTTACTATTCACCTGCTGGAGATAATCATGTTTCAAGTAAGTATAGCCACGCGCCAACCATTCATTTGTATAATCTTTACTCTGAAACACTTGTTCTATAGACATACGTTCATCAAAAATGTAGTCCGAATCCAAATAATCACGACATCCGACAATAGTGGTACCCAGCCCTACTACCAAACACAAAGTTATAATATATTTTTTCATATTTACATTGTTTATAAGTTAACAGATACACCCAATGAGAACGTTCTACTCAAAGGGTATTTCTTTCCATCAGAAACTCCTAATTCTGGATCCCAAAGTTTAAAATCAGAGAAAGTCAACAAATTAGTTCCGACAAAGAAAACACGTACTCTATTTAAGTGAATCTTATTCACCAAAGCTGTCGGAAGAGAATAACCGATATCTAAGGTTTTTAAACGTAGATAAGATCCATCTCTCAGCCAATAATCAGATTTCTGATAATTATTAGGATTCTGACCATAGGTTAAACGAGGAAATTCAGCATTAGGATCTTCATTTACTCCTAAGATCCAACGATTACCATTAGCCATCTCCTTCAATACATTTCCCCATCCATCACCACCACTAAACATCTGCACGGTAGTTCCATCAATAAAGAAAGTAGATTTACCTGATCCCTGAAAATGAACATTCACATCTAATCCTTTCCATTTAGCTGACATACCAAATCCATAAATCAAATTTGGTTTAGTCGTTGCTCCAATAGCGACTTTATCATTACCATCAATTATACCATCACCATTAATATCTTTATATTTAATATCTCCTGGCATGATTTCGTATATCTCACCTTCTGTATACCCATTCTGGGTTTTTGTATATTTGAATTCTTGTTTCGGACTATTTCTAATTTCTTCATAGTCCTTGAATAATCCCAAGGCAATAAACCCAGTTGCTTGATTCACACGATGCCCTTGATCAAGTTTATACTCATAAATAGTATTTTCTTCATCTCGTTCTATAATTTTATTCTTGCTATAAGTCATATTACCTCGCAAAGTGAAATCTACTTTTCCTATCTTTTGCTTCCAAGCAAAGTGTCCATCAAATCCTTTCGCCTCTACAATACCCACATTTGCCTTAGGATTACTTTCCAATCCGACTTCATAAGGAACAGATTTGCGTTCCATATAAATTCCCTCGCGTCGTTCATAGAAATAATCAATAGCACCTGACAATCGATCACTCAAAAAAGAAAAATCAATACCTAAATCTTGTTTCGTTGAAACTTCCCATGAAACATTGGGAGAAGCAATACTAGAATAATACTTTCCAGTCCAACTTTTGTCTCCCACAGATATATCAGCAAAGTTAAAAGTCCCTCCATCACCAATACTATACAAATAAGGGAAACGGACATTTTTACCTAGATTGTCATTACCTGTCTTTCCATAAGAGTAACGGATTTTAAGCATATTAACCCATTTTCCCGCCAGTTTCTTCATGAAAGGTTCTTCTGCCAAATTCCATGCACCAGAAATAGCCGGAAAAAAGCCAAAGCGATAGTCTTTGTGGAAATTTTCAGACCCAGTATATCCAAAATTAAAATCTACGAAATAACGATAATTCCAGTTGTAATTTACCCGACCAGCTAATCCCTGATTACGTTGAGCCATACCGGTCTTCAAGTCAGTTCCTAAATTTTGTGTAAAGACCTTGGACGATTGAGTGTACTTTAAAACACCCCCTACATGATGTTCCTTAAATCCACGATTATAATGCAATTCCCACTCAAAGAATTCTCTTCTATCACCCTCCGAGTTAGATGTCTGCGTCATAGGAACAGCTTCCCTTACCCGAGTAAAATTAAGCGTTCCATCTGGTTGACGATAACGATCGGCTCTATAAACTTCTGGACACTTATAGCGTTTAACCCAATTTGAATTATAAGTATCATATCCAAATCTGCCAATAAATCGTAATCCTTTTGTTATAAAATCCAACTTTTGTTCTAATGTTACATTGGTCTGAATATTATTCTTCCAACTCTCATTAAAACCTGTTTGAGTGGCTTGTACCCAAGGATTCATATTATCATCCTTATCAGACCAAGCAGGAAATTTTCCATCCGAATAAACTACAGGCATCATAATAGGGTTATATCCCATAAGCACCGACCAAAGATTATCCGTTCCACTTCCTGGATCATTCTGTTTACGTAATGAACCGGATAATCCCACTTTCAACAAAGTAGTCTTTGTAATATCAATATCCAGATTCATACGATATGTCCATTTTCTATAATTTGTATTGGTATTATAATCCTTTAGCGCTTTATCTACCTTATACATACCTTGTTGATTTTGATAACTACCAGACACAAAATAACGAGCTGTTCGACCACCACCACGCATATTCAGAGTAGCACGCGAACTCCAAGCACCATCACGCATCATCACATCCATCCAGTCTACATTAGGAAATCGATCTGGATCAAGCCCTGAACGGAATAATTCTAGTTCCGTTGGAGAATAAAGTGCCTCTTGATTTCGTGTCAATCTAGCCTCATTAGCCATAGAAGCATATGTATATCCATCTACAAACTCCGGTGCCTGAGTAAAAGTGCTATAAAATCCTTCTACTTTCGCATCAATATTAATCTTACTCTCTTTTCCTCGTTTTGTATTAATTAAAACGACACCATTTGCACCCTTACTTCCATAAATAGCAGTAGCAGAAGCATCTTTCAGTACAGTAAAAGATTCTATATCTTCTACATTTACTTCATCAATATCACGTTCAAATCCATCAACTAATACTAATGCAGCAGTATTAGCACCAAAGGTAGAAATACTACGAATCCAGAACTCTGACACACTACCCGGGCGACCAGAAGTCTGCATTGCCATTACTCCCGGAACCACACCAGCCAACCCATCTGCCACTGATGTAGAAGGAACAGATTTCAAAGCATCCACATCCACGTTAGTAATAGCACCTGTAACAGCTATTTTCTTCTGTGCACCTGTACCCGTAATCACAACTTCATCAATGACAGTAGCAGAAGCTTCTTTCATGACTACATTTATTACACGTTGTTCTTTCACCAATATATTCACTGTTTCATATCCGATGTATGAAAATACCAGTTTATTATAAGTAGAAGTCTTAATTTTATATCTACCATTTAGATCAGTAATCACACCTAATCCGGGCATATTCTCTATAGCAATATTCACACCAATCAGGGGTTCCTTATTCTGGTCAGTTACAATACCTGTTACTGTTACACTTTCTTGTGTCCATGCACTTATTGAGAAAAGTAACAACAATATACATATAAATATATTTTTTCTCATCATAAAATATGTGTTTATCATTTATTATTCTTCCTGGGCTATTTTACGAATGACAGCCTGTTTTGTTCCATCATGCTTTTCTCCTCTTTCACCCACATAAAAACATTTTCTTTTTTCATCATAAGCAATAGCCCATGGATGAAAGAAACGCGCCTCTGTACGTAATGCCCCATCCGCATATCCTCCTTCTGTACTTCCATTTCCACGTCCAGCAAATGTTGTTACCCTACCTGTAGGAGTTAATATTCGTATACAATGGTTATATTCATCGGTGAAATAGAAGTCATATTCATCCTCTGCACCTGTATAATCTTCATTTTTTACAAAAACGCCTTGTCCAGGCCCATTCACACGAGCATTTCCTCCTACTCCATCTACATATCCAGCTTTACTAGCATGACCGGCAATTATATAGGGCTCGGAAAATTTATCCAATACTTCATTATAATCCATTCGTGCAATATAGCTATTTTGCTGAGAAGAATACAAACGTAATAAATACGCATATTTCCCCGTAGGATGTACCACCATTCGTAAAGTTTCTTTAGTTCTCATATGACTGGCAAAAGTTGTAAATTCTTTTGTTGCAAAATCATATCGCCACATCGGTTGAGTTTCATATAATGTATAATAAAGAGTTCCAGTCTTGGGGTGTACAAAAGCACCGGTCACTCCTTTTTGTTTATGTTGACTGTCCTCTAACAAAGTTTTCGTTTTAAAACCTGAAGCACGAGAAAGAACGATATTTACAGCTCCATTATTAGATAAATCTCTAGACACAATCATATCTTGATTTTCATCCACTGTCCAATTTATAATAGTGGGTCGTTCTGTTTTATTCCCTAAATCAGGAAGCATGGTTACTGTCTTTTGCTCCAAATCAATCAAACGACACGAACCTACACCAGAGGCAGTCATATATAAATGATCAAAATTAGATTTTGGATCAAAGGAAAACCAAGTTGCCCCTTTAATACACCCACAGTCGTCAAAAGAGCCATCTTGTTCATATGCATCATTTTCATTTTGAAACCGTTGACCAGCCAATCTTGATACTAGCCATTGCTTTACATATGTAAACTTCTCTTCGGCTTCCGCATAGGCTATTTCTTCTCCCTCACCATCATAAACACTGATTTCTACATCTCCATCCACAGCCATTCGTGGAACGACACAATACAGTATTTGATTCTTAACATTAATGATATTAGCCTCTTTACCCCCAATAATAACCTTTAACTTGGTTGGATCATTACCGAAGTTATCACCATATAAAATCAAGTTATTACCAACACCTCCTTCTTTAGGCTCAAAATCAGTAATCACAATCGGCTTACTCGGATCAAAAGCCGCTTCTTCCGACTCATCGTCCTTACAACCTAGTACACAAAGGACTATCAACGGCATCATGATAGTAAACAATCTGATGTACCGGTCCTTCCAAAAACTTTTCTTTTTCATACATTAAATTTTAGTTCGCTATTTTTTTAATCTCAAAACTATATCCAACTAACATTTCAACCCTAATTATTAAATACGGGAAGAAAATCTGAAGTTGAAGGCACACAATTTTTTATATAGGGCCAACCATCTTCTGTCCACAATACCCGATCTAACATACCCAAACGTCCTCCAACCTCACCATTTTCTTTCACATAGCTATGGTATATCATCCAATCAGTACCGGCATCGTCTTGTACAATAATGGAGTTATGACCAGGACCAAAGAATTTCTGGCCATCTCCTTCCAATACCAACTCCCAAGCATTGTTAATCATATCTTTACCACTCTTATCAAGGTATGGTCCAAGTAAATCCTGTGAGCGGCCCACTACTACTTTATATCTACTTCTCTCGCCATCACAACAATTGTTTATAGATGCAAACAGATAATAATAGCCGTTCTTCTTATAAATATTGGTACCCTCAAAGGCTTTACCACAGACTTGCTTTTTAAGAGTTGGGGTACCATTCTCATTACGTTTCACAGAAAGTCCATCATCAGTAAGTTCAGTTACATAAATACCATTAAAACTACCGACAAACATATATTTTTTATTATCCTCCTCATAATAGAACTGATCAATACAATTGGACCCAAAATCTTCTTTCGTCAGCAACTCTTTACTATTCACAAAATCACCTAAAGGACTATCTGAAGTAGCAACTGCAGTGTAGCTAGCATCTCCATCTCCCCATTTTGCCCATGAAAAATAAAGTACATATTTACCATTAATATGACGGATTTCCGGAGCCCAAAATGCACCTCCACCAGGAATTTGCGGCTTTGTCGCATTTCGAAAAGCAGTTCTCTTAAATTCCCAATTCACTAAATCCTTAGAAAAATAAATAGGAACCCAATATTTATCTGTTTGAGTAGCATATAAATAGAAACCATCCTCTGTGCGAATAACAGTAGGATCGGCTGCACTTGAGAAGGTAATTACCGGGTTCGTGTAAGTTATACCTATTTTGAAGTAACAAATTTCATCACGAAGAGCAACACTTTCATGAGAACACTCCCCTAGCCGTACAGGCAACAAATATTTTACGGTCTCCATTCCTTCACGCTTAACTATAAACTCTCCAGCAGCCTCATTCTCCCCAGCTTTGAAAAATATCCCCGTTCCTAAATCATAGTTAGCCGCTGGAAGAAGCTGATAAGAAGTTTTATAGTTCTTATTATATTCAGCAACCAGTTCTTTCGCATTAGAGGGTACTTCCAATTTACACGAAAAGTTCCAAGGATTATTTTTTATTTCTCCATCTACCTTATAATTAAAAGTAGTATTAACAGAAATGGACATCAACACTTTACTAATGCTAACCTCTTCTGAAGTAGTAGCCAAACTAACTATTGGATAATCAAACGAAATATGTAGTAGAAAATCACTCTGACTTTTACGAACCTTTACGGTAGTTGAGGTTAGTCTCAATGCTATCACATATTCAGCCCCATTTTTCTTGAATTCAGCAAATATTTTAGCTGGGTCAAATTTAACTTCTATTTCCTTTGAAGTAACTCCTTGTTCAAAAGCAAGCTGTGAGGTACTTATCGAATACAACGACGATGGCAATAATTTATAAGCAGTTTCTTCCTCCTTATTATATGCCTTCAAATCCTCCTCCTTCCACTCATCCAGTTCTGCTATAAAAGCTGTACTCGCACTGCCCCCCTTCAACTCCACAGAGAAAGGGTACACAACTTGTGTCACATCACTACTGGAAACCTTAATTACATTTAGTCCATTAGGCTGTACTTGTAAATACTGATTCGAATTTACATCCCCATCTTCACCAGAAACATCCTTAGTATCATCAGAACCACATGACAAAAAAAGCAGAAGTCCCGCACTAAGAAACATTAGCCCAATTTTTCGAATATTTTTTTTAATTGATTTGTAATTCATTACATATAGATTTAAGTAATACCCTGTGTTTTATCAAAAAACGTTATCCCTTGAACTATCTTTTTAACTGCATCTAAAACTAAATTCCGTATTATATAATAATGATCATTATCTCTCTATAAAGGTACTAGCACCCCTATCATCTGATACAAAAGTAGAAAATTGGAACTATTTAAGATATTAAATATAGGTCAATAAATGAAAAATTAGTCCCAAACTAATCTAAAGTATTCAAAGATTATACAGAGGAGTTTTTATTAGCAACCATCTGAACAATATCTTTCTTTTATTGGATAATTTCTTCTTCAACAATCCACTACTACTCAAACATTATTTGAAAACTAGAATATTTATGGTGTTGCTATATTTTAAACTAATAGCAACACCATTTCATCTAATTGCTTTCTTTATAACCGGACAAACTAAATCAGCATATCTCATCATACCTAAGTCTGTAAAATGAATGCCATCTACAGTAGCTTCTCCATCCTCTCCCAGCATATTTTTTGATGAAATAAGAATGATATTTTTCTCATTTATTTTCTTTAAACAATTAAATATCTCTTTCAACGTATCATTCTTTCGTCGCACCTCTTTAGCAACCTTTTCATCATAAAATGTGTGAGGGAAAATAGGATCCTCTATAAAAATAATTGGTGTATCCGGATGTTTACCACGAATGATACGATAGAATGTTTCCAGCCGTTCTTTCATCTTTGCAACAGAAGCATTAGGCACAAAGTCCAAAACGAAAACACTAGCTTCTACTTCAGCTATTACTTTAGCTACTTCCAAATCTAGAAATGCATTTCCACTGAATCCTAAATTGATACATTCACGGTTCAATCTTCTCGATATAATATTGGTATGTGCCATTCCTGGACGTGAAGCACAACCTCCTTGAAGAATGCTGGTTCCATAAAAAACAACAGGATTCTTACGAATTGGATAATCCACTAACGGCTGACTAATAGTAGCCAAAGAATCAACTCCGATAGACAAAGAAATAAGACCATCATACAATGGCAAATAAAGCATGTATTCTCTTTCTTCAGGATGCATATTTTTGATAATTGTTGCCTGATTTGTTTTTCCTTTTGGACGGGCAGTATTGACAAAACGCCAGTCACCATTCTTCTGAAGGCAGTAAAGATCTAAACCTTTTGCACCAGTATCGGTCATGTGATTCATGTGGGTATTAAAAAGAGCCACCCATTTAGCTGCTATCGTAGTGGAATTACTGCGGAAACGTATTGCCATTCCCGCAGAGTTACGGCTTAAATTCCATAATGGAGCACGAGAAATATTCTTTAATGAATCCGGAAACCTTTCATATCGTGCCCCAGCACTCTCTGTCGCCCTTCCTAATAGTGGAAAATTCGATGCATTGTGGTATACTAATTGAGCATGTATATGAAACACTAAAGAAAGTACAATAAAAATACAAAATTCTCTTTTCATATTCAAGCATTATAATTTCAGACCCTTCAAAAATAAATATATGTTATGTTAAAAGCAACAATACACTATGAACAAAAAAACTCCTAGATCTGTATCCGGTCTTTTATTGTTTTATTTATTCAATAATGCATAAGCACACCATATTATCGGTGCCTGTCCATGATAATCACCGGCGATGCGGGGACGATCCATATAATATTGTTTACTGTTTTTCTTTCCGGTTCCAACACAAACCTCAGTAAGATCATTCTTGTCATTAATATAATTACATAAGCCAAGCCATGCACGACGTGCCACTGGAGCATATTCCTCTTTATTCAACCAGCCGTTATTAACCCCCACAATCATGGCATAAGCAAACATTGCCGAACCAGATGTCTCTGTCCAAAAGTCCGGTTCGGTAATCAGCTGATTCCAAAGACCGTCCTTGTTCACGTATTTTTTCAAGTTATCCATCATCAACAAGTAACCTTTCATGATACGTGCACGATTAGGATCCTTTTCCGGTAAGTTATAAAGTAACTCCGTCATACCGACAGCCATCCAACCATCACCACGTCCCCAATAATAAGGCACATCCGGTGCATGATAGAAAAGACCGTTGGGATGTTGCAATTCGTCCAAATACAGAACCATTTCTTTGGCAGCCCTATTGATGTACTTAGGATCACCTGTAGCTTTATAAGCCTCAGATTGCACAATAGTAATCATATACATATCATCAATCCAAAGACGAGTTTGCCAGGAGTATCCCTTTTTATCCCATTTACGCTCCTCTTCGTTTGCATTGGCAGGAAGTTGCCATTGAGTGTCAGCATAGGGCAGTCCTAGATCCAAATAACGTTTATCTTTCGTTATATTATAAAACCTCAGAGGTAAGCAACCAAACATATTTTGGTCTACGTGAATCGGCGGAGGTAGAAGTTCTTTTTCCAGATGAAACAATAATTCGAAACGATTTCTCAACAGCTTTATCAGATCTTTATTATTTGTCAATTCTGCAAAACGAAGAGCTCCGTACCATGTACACACCTCTGCATAATGTATTCCTCTATCAAAATACAGTTGGTGTTTAGTTTCCATCAAACGTCTGCTCAATTTATTTCCAACCGTTTTTGGATCTGCCTTCACAGGAAAATCTCCAAAATAATTTTGAGCAGAAATCACATTTGAGCTCAAAAAAACAGTCATCAATAAGGCATAAATCAAATAATTCCTTTTCATAATCGTAGTGTTCTATATAATTAATTATTCAATATTAAATTCTCCGAATCATAACCCAGTCACCGGTATCCAACGTGCCGTACTTGTAGATGCAACATCACAAATGGCATCTAAAGAATTCCGCTTTGTAATAGAAAAATTGACAAGTACTTGCCCGGAAGTGATAGTCAATTTTGAACGTGGAATAGCAACTTCAGCAATATATCCATAATTATCAATACGCCTCTCGTTTGTTTCATCGCAGACATAAGTTTTGACCTGGGCGTCCAATTGAGCTTCTTTCCATGATGCATCATATATTTCACAATTTTTCAGTCCATTCATTGTTACTTGTATGCAACAAGCCCCTTTTGACAGCTTATTATTACCCACAGGAGATATGTATAAGGAAGCGTAATCAGAAGCTAGCAAGTTTCGATCAAGTACTTCTAACAGAAAATAAATATTATCATCATCATGCGAACAGCGTAATGTCCCTTGCGCTTGTGACTGACTGCCCACAAAGAGTGCATGATCTGTATTTGCCCACTCTTTATTATTACCATCTACCATTACCTTTCTTTTCACGGCATCAATACGATGATTAAGTACAAACTGTGCCATCTGAACCGGTCCTTCTTTCGCTTTAATATTAGTTCCAACCAGAGTATGTGAATCAATAATACAAAATGATCCCCAATAACCACCAGAAAAAGGTTGATAAGCGCTACCGAAATTACGCGCAGTGGCATCTCCTATTTTAAGAGTATATTTACTTGACGATTCATACGAAAGGATGGTTTCTCCCGAAGGGAACTGTCCCAAATATGGTCCCATACCGGAAAAAACACAATTATTACTATCAGCAGGCCCTTCCTGATCGGCAGCCAAATATTCCCATTCGTCTTTATCTGAATAGCAAAGTGAAATATGATATCCTGAATTATTGGTTTCCACAGCAGCAGCTAATCCTTTGTTATCATTGAGTCTCACAACAGAAGGCATCTGATGATTATAGCCGACAATTCCGTTTTTCTCCCACCTCATTCGCAATACATAATAAGGAGAAGAGCTAAAGTCCGGTCTCCATGTTTTTCCACCGTCAGTAGAAACAACCATTGCTGTACCTGTATCTGTGCCATGTCCTTCCAAACCAGTACGACTGCTATCTGTAAAGTAACAGTGCAATTCACCTGTAGGCAACTCCAACAAGAAAGGTTCCCAATTAACTCCCTGATAGATTTTGACAGGTTCACTCCAGGTGACACCATTATCCGTACTGCGCCTTAATTCAATTCCTGCATCTTCCGGTAAATCGCGATAGCCGGAATTAGCCCTGCAAGATGCAACAGCCAATATATCTCCATTAGAAAGCACCAGTCCATCGCAATTAGCATAGCAATGTATATTCTTATTGCCTTTGCTATCGATAATGTCATAACTGTTAAATATCTCTCCTTTATTGATCCACGTTTTCATATCCTTACTAAGTGCATAAACACAACGCCGACCAATATTATTATTAGCACTACCATTGTGATAGAACAAAATATAGTCGCCATTCTTCATCTTTTTTATACGAGGATAGCGAGGATAAGAAGATTCCATAGTCACAAACATCCGATAATTCATCATCAATGAAGAACGTTTCGTAACATCTGTATGAGAATTTATAATAGGAGTCCCCTGATTCAATTCCCCTATAGGTGTGATGCTACAGAGCACAGGTTCTTGGGATTCGTCGTCCTTTGGTTTCTCCGTATTCCCGTTATCGGTAGGTAAATTCTCATCATTCTCCCCACCGCCCCCACACGCTATAAATGAAATAGCCATGGAGAAAAATAACATAAAAAAAATGTTTTTCATAGCTGTACTATATTTTATTCAGCTTACTATTTCCCCTGTCTTGTCGGCTGCGGTCCCAAATAAGAGCGCTTCATTCCCCCGAAATCCAAAACAATCTTTTGCAGGACTGTTCCGGCATCGCCACATATAATTTTCACAGTGTGTTTACCCGGTTTGTCGATATGCAAAGTGGTTTTGTTGATTCTACAGTTCTTCAGTACACTTTCGTACCAGATTTGTGCATATTCAAAAGAAGAGGTGGAAGGGTTCATAACAGGACCTTCATCAATACATACTCCATATTTCGTTTCCACATTCGTTGCTTCATGTCCGGCATACCCACGGTCCTTACTTAATGTAAATGTAGGTAATACGTATGTGTAAACATCAACCGAACCTTGTTCGAATGTATAGAAATCATATTCCAGGCGAGGTGTACTGCGCCCTGCAGTCCGCTGTGGAGCGGCTGTCGGATCACCTAGTTGAATAGCCGTATTTTCTATTCCCAAATTAGGAATCGTTCTCATTTGAATAGCTTTGTTCTCTACTTTCCGGTGGAAACCGGCAGCATCAATGGAAACATATCCATTGTGTTCTACAAATAAAGAATCCATTTCGGCTAATGAAGGAGAGGAAGGATTGAAGACAGAAATATAGACATTCTCCTTCTCACCACGATCAGATGCGATTTCCAATGTTCCGAATACTTTCTCACCAGTCGGGACCTTAGCCCAGTCGATTGAGACTTCTATACGATTTTCTGTAGCAGTTTCTCCGGCTTTTTGACTTAGCAGAATCCAGTTATCTGAAACTGATGCTTTCCATTTCAAAGGAGTCGCTCCTTTATTGAAAACGTCTACGTAATATGATTGACGGAAATATGTGTTGAAAGATGGCAATGAATGGAAGCTTTTCTGCCCTTTCAAAATGTCTTCTCCTTCAGCTAATATACCCAAAGAGGCTGTAGGTGCCAAATTAACCTTCCGCAGAGCCGGGAGTTCAAAGTAGGCTGCGGCAAATCCTTGTTTCATGGTCATTACATGATCCCATTTACCTCCAAGTAATGAGTTATATCCTTTTGTAATTACTTCCAGACTGTCATAACAAGCCTTAGTCATTTTCTCCAATTCTGCGGTAGTTGCCCTTTGCTGAATAGAGTACCAACGATTTCTCTGTCCGTTGAGAATCATACGATTCAACAGTTCACATCCTTTGACCGGATAATATAATGATTGATAATAACATGCCTTCTTATCTTCCGGCAGAGCTTTCAGAATTTTCTCTGCCATATTCCCTATCCGTTGATATTCAGCCAGACGAGTATCCACTTCACGATAATTGGCAAGTGAGAAATCAGTATCTGTATTCCGTTCTCTTCCGTGTTTGTCGGTAGCCCACTGGTAACCCCATCCCATAAACTCCGGTTTACGTGCAAAGGCCAGTTTATAGAAAGAGTTTATTACATCCTGATATTCATTGCGATAATCGTTTCCTAACATGCCACACAACCATTCGGTACGATAATTTGCCGCTCTTTCAAAGTTGAATGAATCAATATCAAAAGCCATCGTCAGGAAGTAATCAACAGCAAATTCACATGATTTGATGTCTCCGGCATTGAGCAGCCAGATACGGTCGGCCGTCAAGTCGTATGCTTTACGTAGTTCTTCATACATTAATGTGGGTGAAGTTGTGTTCATCCAAAGATGATCGTGAGGTTTACCCAGATAAGAAGAATGATAATATACTCCCGAACGTCCGGAACGTTTCTGCTCTTTCGGACTACTCAAACGTTTCATATATCCATAATTATCATCCGGCCAGATAATAGTCACATCATCCGGAAGTTCCAATCCCTGATCGTATACATCGAGTACCTCTTTATAAGGAGTAAAGGCTTGAGGAATATCTTCCGCACGCTTGCCGATTGCATCCACCAACATTTGCCTTTGTGCCATCAAAGCTTCCTGAAGCATTTCCTTTCTATCGCTCATATTATTGCTTGCATTCATTGCCCGGTCGTGCAATCCACGCAAAGCCAAAGTATATACATTTTCAAACGGAGCACATTCATCTACACGTGATTTCAACACTTTGTTGACTCCATCCTTATTATTGATATAGTCCCATTCACCCATTTTATCACGCTTCCACTCACTTGCCGTATTGAACAATAACGGTTCACAATGAGAGGATCCCATGACAATAGCAAAGCTATCTGCTACCAGGCGATTTTCAGGAATACGGTGGAATGCCATAGATGCATCGTGCATAGCCGGACAAAGATAATTAGCCTGAAGACGCAGCAGCAGTTCGCACACTTTTGCATACGTTCTCGGTCCGAAGTTTCCACGTTCTTTCTCAAAATTGCGTTTCGACCAACGATAAAGTCCCCAGTCCTCATCATTGATAAAGACACCTCTGAATTTGACAGATGGTGTTTTAGAGATAAACTTATCGACTTTTACACTTACTTGTTTTTGCTGTTTGATTGGAGCATCCGCCCACCAATACCAGGGAGATACTCCTATTGCCTTTGATATGGAGAGAAGTCCGTAAGCAGTACCACGCCTGTCACTTCCGGCTACAACAATTGCTTTCTTTATGCCCGGAACGGGATTGTTGACCTCCTCTATCATATAGCGTTCCCAACTTCCGGCAATGGCAGCCGTATCTATTTTGTTTCTTGATGCCAAAACGTCAATCCATCCGCTTTTCCCAATAGTACCGGCAATAATCGCATACCGCGCAGATACCTTCCCGGGCTTGCTTTCATCTATTTTTAACTCTTGTCCCGTCACACGGCGAACATCATCCACAAAAAGAGATGCACTTTTACGTACTACAG
>ERZ833782.1691-NODE-1691-length-17606-cov-9.751296_pt1 | contig 17606 bp, 19 predicted proteins | sample MGYA00519577_ERZ833782 | MGnify/ENA primary metagenome ERZ833782 (study PRJEB31850, sample SAMEA3708745) | human gut metagenome | biome: human gut; feature: human-associated habitat; material: faeces | place: China | collected 2014 ...
GACTAAGGCTGTACGGAAGTATCATTATCACGATAGAAAGGTCATGGCGGCAGCTTTTGCGGTAAGCTGCTTATGGAACGCTGGCAGGAATCGCTATCCGGTTTCATCCCTCCTTTGGTGGGTCACGGCGTGCCAGCCCAACGGCTCTCTTTCTATCGAAACGTATTCGGCTGCTTTATGCTGCGTTGATTAGACGCTTTCTTTTTCAAGGAACAATCTGGCTTTGTCAGCCTGTTAAAATGCACTGGTGATAATGCACTTTAATAGGCTGGCAAGCTCTGTCTGGGAAGCATGGGCTTGTCCATGCTTCCACAGGAGAGCGTTATTTTTACTTTGGTTCCCTGATTTCAAAAGATAAAATCTTTGCAATCAGACGTGTTTCCATCCGGCGGCGTAGGGTTTCATCTACAACCATGTGGGTATTCCCGTATTCGTCTTTCATGGGACGCATGGAACGGCTGGCAATAAAACCGCTGTAATGGCGTACAATCTGGTTGACTGCTTCAATGTCACCATCCGCAGCCCTTACAATTACAGGAAACGGAATCATAGGGTGCTTTGCTGTCATGCTTCTTCCTCCATAAATTTTTTGATAAATTCCAGTCCAGCGTGTCTTCTTCTCTGTATGGTAGAACGGTTGACTTCCAGAATTTTTGAAATCTCCGTATCGTCAAATCCAAGAAAATAATATCTCAGGATAACGTCACGTTTCTTTCCATCCAGATTTTCTAATGCTTCTGCTAATAGGCTGTTTTCAATACGGACAGTAAATCCATCCATTTCAAAAGTATGGAAGTGGGATGGATAGGTGTCTTCGGAAGAAAACAAGTTGACGGTGTAATCGTCCATATCACAGAACAGGGTTTCCCGTTTACACTGTCTGGACAACGCTTTGAGATAGTCTTTGCGTTCATCCTCCATAGCGACTTTACAGATGTAATCAAACTGGTTCTTTATGGTTGTCTGAAATTCAGATGGCTTCATCATTGCTCACCCCCTTTCCAGCCTTGAAAGGGAGCGAGTTGATAGGAATTTCTGCTTCTTTCCCCCTTTTCGCTCTTAGTCCCGACAGGACAGGGGGTGCAGTTGCGTTTTGAGAAGAAAAATTTAAAAACTTTTTCTTCCAACTAAAAAAGCACGCAAACAGACGATATTTCTGCTTGTGTGCTTCGATAGTTCTTTCTATGTATTCTGAAAAACCATATTGAGGTTCAGACTTTTCTAGTGTAGGTGAATGGCTTTTTTTAACAGTTTACCGAATGTAGATATATTTAAGAAAATATTTTGCATAGCGGCTTCCTCCTGTAAGCCGCTGTCTGTATAAAGTAGTAGACTTTAAAAATCATCTATATTTCATGCAAAAAAAGACGGCGGCTTTTGTTAAACCGTCGTCTGGAAAGGCTTATGTGATTTTGACGCAAGGAAAGTATGCTGCCAAATAACGGTTTTTTTTATTTCCGTTTCGGCAGCATAGTTTTATCTTTGATACGCATAATAGGAACTGTACAACTATACAATACGTTTTTCTATACCTGTCGCTATTACAACAGGAACAGTAAAATGTACAGAGGTGGTATATTATGCGTAAAAAAGAAGATAAATATGATTTCAGGGCGTTTGGGCTTGACATAAAAGAAGCCCGTAAAAAACAGGGTTTGACCCGTGAACAGGTGGGAGCAATGATTGAAATTGACCCACGCTATTTAACCAATATTGAGAATAAAGGGCAGCACCCAAGTTTACAGGTGCTTTACGACCTTGTATCTCTGCTGAATGTATCAGTGGATGAGTTCTTTTTGTCCTCTGATAATCCGGTAAAAAGCAGCAGACGAAGACAGCTTGAAAGTAAAATTGACAATTTTACAGACGCAGACCTTGTTATCATGGAAAGCGTTGCGGATGGTATTGTCAAATACAAGGAAATGGAAGATAAATAACTTCTATTGTCTGCAAGAATAGGACTGAAACTAAAATGAGCCGATAGTCTATAAGCTGTAATAGCTTATAAATTATCGGCTCTGCGTCTAAGCGTCTGGCTCTTTGATAATTTCTATTTTGAAGTTATTTACGCATATCAAACTTTCTTTTTTACATTTTGGACAATACAACGGAAAGTTTTTTAGCTGTGTATCTTTTCGTATTTTAATCCTTGTTTTATTGTTGCATATAGGACAAATAACCCACTCCATCATATTCATTCTGAACCTCCGCAAAAAATTTGTATTGCTTCATTAAAAAAAGCTGCAAGATTTCCACTACTAAATCTATTTATAAAAGTGGTAAATCTTTCATCTGTAATATAGAGAACTCCCAAATTAGATAAAATTTGTTTATTACATTCATAAAAGTGTTCAGAAATATATTGTTGCCATTCATGTACTATTGCTTGTACTTCTGAACTTTCCGCAGGACTATTTTCATACATAGCTAGTTTTTCAAAAATATTGCGAGCCATTGAATAAAAAGATTCTATTTCTTTCTCTTGTATTTGCTTTGAATGGGAAGAAAACATAGTCTTGTATTCTCTGAAACTTTCAGTATTTCCCCATTGTTCTAATACTTCTTCTTGAAATTGCGATTGTAACTCAAGTATTTTTGCATTTGAAAATGCAGAAAATTTAATTTCTTTATTTCCGTTGATTGTGTCTTTTACAAGTGAAATCAAAGCTTCTATTCGTTCTTTCTGAGCTTCCAAAATCAGTACATGACGCTCTAATGCTTCTGAACGAACATAATGAGGTGAATCCAGCAGTTCCTTAATTTCTTTTAGGGCGAATCCAACTTCTCTAAAAAACAAAATTTCCTGAAGCCTAGTTAAATCGTCGTCTGTATACTGACGGTATTTTGCTTCGGTTATAATAGATGGTTTTAATAAACCAATTTCATCATAATAATGTAGTGTTCGAGCAGTAATACCTGTTAATTTAGCAACTTCATGGACTGTTTTAGCTTTTTCATTCATTCCAAAAATCCTCCGTAGCATTTAAAATTTCTTTTGCAGGTAATAGAGTTGCTTCGACAATGTTTTTTCCAGTCTTTTGCAAGTAGTGTTTAATCAAGTGATAGCCACACGCATATCCGGAACAATAGGGTAATCCGACCTGAGGATAGTTTTGTAATGCTGCCATTTCATCACCATAAAGGTATGCATTCAGATTTTCTAATCCTTGAACATTTAAACCGTCCCGAATAATAGGCTTAATATATTCATTTAAGGTTTCTATATCAGTTTTTGTTACCCAAGGACCTGCTTTATCTTCACCATACAGAAATGTTGCAAAGTTTTCTGCCAATCCCTCATTGACTATCATTTCACCAAGAGTGATGTCATTCTTCCATTTAATAAATTGAAATCGTACGTTGTGATTAGTTTCATGTGCTAATGCTACATGAAGATGTGATAAAGTGTATTCATTAGGTAGTAACCAAGAAAAAATATATCCTGGAATACCACCATCACCACAGTAACCATCATTTAAAATAATGTAAGGATTTTTAGCATTTGCAAGTAAAATTGTAAACGCATATTCTTTAATGGGTAGATTAACACCGTGTTCAACAAAGCAATTCAACGACTGCTGAATGGATAACTCACATTTTTCCCAGAATGTATTATCAGAAATTAGCTTAATATTATTTTGTTGCTTTTGGTCAACAGCGGTTGGGGCGATATGTCCAAGCATTTCGCTTGCCATAATTACATCGTATCCATTAGGCGTTAGAGCTTTCATAGGAACACTATAACAAGCCCACTTTTTTCAAAAGGCTTCATAAGTTCATATCTATAAATGTCATTTTTTTTGTCTAACGGTGCATTCATAATTTTTGAATAAACTTTGTCAGAACGGATAGCGGATATTTTCATAATTCTAGTTCCTCCTTTTGGTTTTATCATATACTATGACGTAACGTTAAAGTCAATAGGCAAATTAAAAATTATCACAGATGTATGGTAAATAATTAAATGTCTTAGTAGACAAAGGAAATAGAGGTTAAACAACATAAATTAACTTGATTGTCGAAGTAGAAATTGTTGTTTGAAATATTGATGGAAAAGTAAATAAAAATTGCAATAGGCAGAGGGTATTGTCAAATCTAAGGAAGTGGGGGAAATGTAAATCCTCCACTTTTGTTTATAATTGCAGTGATATTAGAATTGATACTCTGCAATATTTTTGAAATCATTGTTCAACACATAATATACCTTATTTTTAGCAACGGAATATACAAAAGAAACTCTGGTTGCCCAAAGTCCTTCCTGACGTACTGACCTAAGTACATCAAAGGCGTTGGAAATAGAGAAGTTTTCTCCATATCCTTGCAGTAAATCCTTTGCCTTTTCATATCTGTTATCCCCAGATAAAACATATGGATTAGTCAATTCTGGTTTTAGAATGGAGTAATTTGTTATTAAGGAATATTTTTCTTTTTCCAAGCGATACCCAATCCCCGGTTCAATAATGAGAACACGCCCATTTCTATCCGAAAACATAGCCTGCATAGTAGTGTCAGGTGCATAAGTAATTTTCTTTTTTTTCACTATTTCCAATGAATCGTCAAAAGAGAGATTGCCTTTTATAAAGTTTTCTGTCAAATCAGCTATTGTATAGCATGATTCATTACCGCAAAATTGTGCATTGTCATTTCCATGTACATACAACAATGTGCCAACATTCCCATTTCTATTGATTCCGTGAAAAGAGTGGTACTTATTATCGGACATTTTTATCCCTATAAAAAAACGGTCTTTTTCGGTAATTACAGTATGTTCCCATTCAGAAAGGTCAATATCAAAATTGAACCCAACAATGGTTTCTTTTCCATTATACACAAATCTTGTACACATATTTGTATTTCCTTTCGCAAACTAATTTAAATAGTATAAAAACTAACTACATTAGTAATTTTAAATATTATAAGACTGTTTGTCAATACAAGAGTTCATTTTTTCTAACCAAATTATTGACTTCATTAATTTGATTAATTAAAATGAAGTAAATGATGTGTAGAAAGAGGAAAATGAATATGCGAGTTACAAAAGCCGAAGTTATAAAAACTGCTTCTGATATGGCTGATAGAAATGGACTTCATAATGTTTCTTTGAAAGCTATTGCTGAAAATTTAGGGATTCGTACCCCCTCCTTATATAATCATATAGGAAGTTTGGATGAACTTCTTAGGGAGATAGCACATAGTGGTATGCGTACTATGAATGAAAAAATGATTCGTGCAGCAATCGGTAAGACAGGGGATTCAGCGTTAAAATTAGTGGCAGTTGAATATCTTAATTATATGATTGAACATCCCGGTGTTTATGAAATAATTCAATGGGCTAGTTGGAATGGAACAGAGGAAACAGCAATCATTTTTAATGATTATCTATCTTTACTTAAAACACTTATTTGCTCATGTGGCTTTAATCCAGATAAGACCACTGAAATTTTGAGCATGGTAACAGGTATGCTTCATGGTTATACAACTTTACAATTAAGATATGCTTTTTCTAATCCTGATAAAGTAAGAAAAGAATTATCCGAAGCAATTGACACACTACTATTGGGAGCTAATCAAAAATATAAAGACTAATGATAAATTTTAAAAAGAAATACTTTATAAGAGAAACGTGCAAATCTCAAATGAGAAATGCACGTTTTTCTATAACTATTTCACAATCTTCCAGTTTTCCCCGTTCTTTTCCAGCACGAGGTCAAACTGCGATACCTGTGTTGTCATGGTCTGGTTATCCAGATAGTTCACCGCAAGGGAAGCGGTCACCTGATTTCCATTTCGGTTGTAGACTGGATTCACCAGTTCGGAGAAGATATATTCTTTCCCCACAGGTTTCAGCACGCCCTCATTCACATAATAGGTCAGTTCCTTTGCGGTTGCCGTAGGGTACAGCTTGAAAAAGATAGTGAGAAATTCATTGATTTCTTCCGTAGTAATGGAATCCACCGTACCGTCACTTTGTACCGCTTTTGGCGTATAGCCGGATTTTACGGGAACGCTGGTGATGGTTGGGTTCTGGATAATTGTCAGGTTTCCAGAGCCGTCCACATAGACCGTCACCTGATAGGCGGAACGGACGGTTTTACTGGATTCTCCCTCTGTGATACGCTGTTCCACCGTATAGGTCACTTGATAATGCTGCTCCTTTTCTTCTGTGATTTCCCATATCTGGAAGTCGGTGAGGGCAGACGATACGGGGATGTCCTTTCGGACAGTATCTACATTCAGGGCTTGCAGTTCTCCGGTGAGATACCCTTTTAAAGCATTTGTCCGGTTATCAATGGAAGCGGCAGACTGTTCCCATGAATAGTAGACTTCTGCGAAATTCTTCACAAAGTTTTCTATCTTGTGGGTGTCGAGGATTTTTTCCTCAATCACTTTGGTTTCATGGATAGTATGAATGTCTATCGCCGTGAAATTCTTATAGACGGCAAACAGGAAGCTCACTGCCAGCAGCACCCACAGGGCAATCACGGTTTTTTTGCGGGTATTGACTTTGTAAACTTTCAGCTTCTTTTCTTTCTGCTTTTTCTGGTTTTCCTCTTTTCTAATCTGAATCATATCGGTTCATCCTTTCTTATTGTTTGATTCGTCCGGCTCCGGCAAGGTGCTGTTGCCAGTAGGAGCCTGTCAGGTCTGCGTAACCAATGGGATTTCCGGTATGGTACATCCGGTTATTTCCCACATATAGCCCCACATGGGTGATGTAGGTTCCGGCGTTGTAGGTGGAGTGGAAAAAGACCAAATCCCCTGCTTTTGCTTCGGACAGGGGGATGTGCTGCGTCACATTGTACTGTTCCTGTGCTGTCCGTGGCAGGGCGATTCCTGCCTTGCCATAGCACCACTGCACCAGTCCCGAACAGTCAAAGGAAGTGGAGGGGGAATCGCCCCCGTACACATACGTCCAGCCCTCATACTTTAAGGCTTCCTCCATGATAGCCTGCACTGTTTCATCATCAAACTGTGCCACGGTCAGGTATTGCGATACCAAGAGGACATAGAACATATTTCCGTAGGAATACCGCCAGCCCCCGTTTTTCTCTACCGCAACAGGGTTGGTGTAGGTGACTTTCTTTCCGCCGGATTTGTCCCTTGCGAAGCTCTCTGCCAGTTCAAAGGTGTACTTTTTCCCGTGTCCTGCCACATAGTCTAGGAAACCGCCGCCGTAGTTGTAGGACTGAATCACACTGTTTAAGTCACAGTCCTTTATTTCTGCCGCTGTGAGCAGTTCCGAGAAATATTTGCAGCCCTGTTTGATGGATTCCTCTGTGCTAAGGGAGTTCGGGGGAAGCCCCAGAGATTCCGAGGACTGCATAACGTCTTCCAGCGTGCCGCCGGATTCCACCTGAATGATGGCGAGCAGCACATTTAAGTATTCCTCTATGCCATATTCCCTTGCATACTTTTCCAGCATAGGCTTATGGGCGAGGACTTCCTGTGATACGCTCACGCCCCCATAGATAAGGTTTCCGCCGCTTCCGCCGTCTTCCTCATCCGAGAAGACAATTACCACCAAAAGGAGCAGGGAGAACATCATCACGAACACGCCGGAACAAGCAAAGAAAAGGTGTCTTAACTTCATGGTTTCTCCCCTTTCTTTTGTTTGGCAGCCGCTTTTACCGTTTTTGTCCACTCCTTTCTGGCGGTGGTACGCCGGATGGTAAAGTTCGATTCTTTTACCACAGGGGCAGCCCGTTTTCTTTCCGGTATCACAGGAGCCGTATCATTCTGGACAGGTCTTGCCGGATGGGGAGCAGCAGGGGTGATGGTGGGACTTGTCTTTTGTCTTTCCTCTGGTTTGTCTGGGGAAACCGGAGGGAGTATCTGGCGTTCCGTCCTTACTGGCGGTGTTTGCTCATGGTGGATGGAAGCTGCTTTTACCACCGGAACCGAAGCCCGTTCCGCCACAGTTCCCCCATAAGAAACCTGTCCCCGTTCCCTGATGGATGGGGAAGCTGGCTGCATGGCTGGTTTTCCTGCATGATGTCGGAAATCTTCTGGCTGCTTTGCAGTAACAGGGCGTTCATGGACAGGAGCCGCCCCTTTGGGTGCTTCGGAAGCTGTCTTTTGCGGCTGTTTTGCCTGTTCCAGTTCCGCCCTGCGTTCTGCAATGGTCTGTCTGCGGCTTTCTGCCTGTGCGTTTCGCTGTTCGGCTCTGGCAGTTCGGGTCTGGGTCACGCTGGAAGTAAAATCCCGTACTCCCTCTGATACCTGTGTTTTCCCGTGGTAAAGGGCGTACTTTGCATTGACAGGCAAATCCTTTGCCTGCTCCCGAAGCTGTCCGGCAGTATCGGCTATCTTATCTTTGGTATCCGCCACCGCACCTACCGCAGAGCCAGCTCGTTTCCAGGCGGATTCCTTTTCCGGTGCTGCTTGTCCGTCTGGTCTGCTGTGGTCTGCCTGTGTCCGTTTGGAAGAACCAGATGTTGAAGCAGTTCTCTGGTCTGAGCCAGCCTGCTTCCCTGCGTGGTAGGCAGCCGTACCAGCCCCAAGAGCCGCCACAGAACGTCCTAACTTATGCTGTAAACGGTGCATATGGGCGTGCATGAGCATACGGGGTCTTCGCATGATACGGCTCCCCATGCTTTGGGAATCCCCACTCTGTAAGGAGAACATCCCCATCAAATCCCCCAGCTTGAAATAAATTCCAGCAAAGGTCACTATCTGCAAGAACGCCGTCAGGAAGAACGGGTATTCCCCAGACAGGTTGTAGAGCATGGTGGAAATGCTGAACGCTACCGTGATAATCAGGGTGATTCCGGCTCTGGTAAGGATGGTATTGAACAGCTTTGTAATGGCACGTTTTGACATCCCCTCAAAAGAGGGAACCATGCTAAGGAGGAAGCTCACAGGCAGGAACATGGCGTAGATAATAAAAAGTACCTGTGAGAAAATCATTATCCCCGTGAGCAGGAATACAAAAATGGAGATACCGATATTGAACATGAACAGGAAGAAGACGGTTCCCAAGCGGTTGATGGTCTTTGTGATGGTAAGGTTGGTGTTTTCCCTGTCTTCGATTTCCTCCACTACGATTTCTTCCCTGTCCTGCCCGTTGTTTTCGTCTGGACTGGTTGAGAGCAGGCGTTCCACACGGTCAGCCCCAAGGCTTTCCACATCCGAGTTGCCGTATTGCAGCAGGAGCCACGGCTGCTTGACCTGAATGGAAAACAGGCTGTCCCGTATCAAATCCACACTGTCTTTTCCTTGACTTCCCGAGTTTGGCAGCACAATCTTTGTACCAAGGGTCAGGCTGGCATTGCTGATGTCTGCGGAAAATTCATTGATTTTCCCGATATAATCAGGAGCATAGGCGATAAAGGCAGCGGACAGCACGAACACCACCACGAAATTGACAACGGCATGGATGGCTTTTGTGGTTTCCCGTTTGATAAGCCCTGTGTAGGCAACGTAAATCCCCACCACCAGAATGAGAATCAGCAGGAACCCGATATAAAATCCCTCCGAGGACAAGCCGCCTGTGGTAACGCCTGCCAAGGTCTGCATATTTTTTCCAATGGAATCCGCCGTAGAGGAAATAAAGTCCAGCGAGTAGGCTTCTTGAATCAGATACCCCGTGGCGTTGGAAAGGTACAGGCTGATTGTCCAGATAAAATTTGTGATGGCATACAGCCCGTACATCACCTGTTTTCCGATACCGTCCAGCCAGTTCCACGGGAGCCAGTCCCATCCGCTGTCCACATAAAAATCAAGCTGGTAGTTGTCCAGAGGATATTTGCTGTATTCGTTGGCAGCGTCTACCGTATCATCCACCAGTCCGGCAGCGTGGGCGGCTGTGCCGAAGACTGCCAGCAGCAGGAGGATGAGCAGGAGTGCCAGAAGCACTTTTCCTGCTATACTCCCGATTTTTTTAAAAGAGTTTTCTCCCTTTGTCCGGCAAGGGACAAGAGCTGTCCCCTGCTGGATGGGCTTTCTTATCTTCATTCCTCCACCTCTTTTCTAACAGGCGGTCTGGTGTCAAAGGCATGGAACAGGTCTTCAAAGATAGGATGGAACTGTATCACCCCCACACGCCCGTACAAATCACTGATAAGGCACTGTCCGTTTTCCAAGTCACGGAGCCGCTTCTGGTTGTTTTCATCTTCGGAATCCACCCCGAAAAAGGCGAGGGTCTTCTTGATTTCGTTGATGTCCGTGGAGCGGAATGCAAACTTCAAGCCCAGATTGTTTTTCAGCTTTTCATCCAGCAAATCGTCCGTGTTCTGGGTCACAAAGTAAACGCCTGCGTTCATGGCACGTCCGGCACGAACCAGCTTCATGGAAAGGGTCTTGCCCTGTGCCACCTGTAGGAAGCTCCATGCTTCATCCAAATCCACAATCTTAAACACGCTGCGGTCGGTGTGGATGAAGTCGAGGGCAAAGGTGCTGATTACAATGAGCATTGCCACGGAAAGTAGCTCCATTGTGGTGTATTCTTCAAACGAGGTTTCCTTATCCGGCAGCACCAAATCCGCCACCTGAATGATGTTGAGCTGCTTTTCAAGGCTGATGGACTGTGTGACATCCCCATCCGAAAAGAGCAGGTGTGCAAAGTCATAGTCCGTAAAGGATTCGATATGGTCGGCTATGCTGGTGCTGATGGTGGTTCCCTCCGCCCGAAGTTCCTCAATCACCTTGAAAAGTCCCCGTTCCTCACTGTTTGTCACTGCACGAATGGCTTTCCGAAGAATAGGGAACTTTTCCCCGTCACGGCTGGAAATGCCCGTTAAAAAGGTCAGGATGTCGATTGCCAGTGATTCGGAATCCTTTGGGTTCTCCATAATCACATACGGGTCGAGCAAGCCCCTGTTCTGTTCCTCCGAGGTCAGGTTTACGATATTGATTTCATGGGCGATTTCCGGCAGGGTTTCTTTCCACCGTCCCCGTTCTGCTTTCGGGTCAACAATGAGAGCCTGTGCCCCAAATAATACGGAATAATAGACAATCATGTTGTTGCTGAATGATTTTCCACCGCCGAGGGAGCCGACAAAAGCGGCAGCAAGGGCGTTGGTGACAGAGCCTTTTACTCCCTGACTGGCAAGGGCAGGCTTTAAGTACACGTTTCTTCCTGTATCAAGGCTGTACCCGATATAAATGCCCTCCGGTTCCCCCAACATCTGGGTTGCCCCGAAGCCAAGACCAGCGAGGAAGTCACTGGTGACATACTGGATGTAATCGTTCAGATACCGTTTACTGGCAGGGAGAAATTCCCCATGCAGCCCCAGCATATCCCCAAAGGGGCGAACCAGCTTCACGTTCAAATCATCATAAAAATCTTTCACCTCATTGCAGCGGCGTTTCAGTTCTTCCAAGTCGGGAGCCGTCACACGCACTACATAGGACAGTTTGTACATGGATTCCTTGCTCTGGTCTAAGGTGGATTCCAGTTCATTTACGCTGTCTAAAGCGTCCACCACGTTTGTACTGGTTTCACTGTCATTCTGCCATGCGTGGTTGTCCAAATCTTTCAGCTCTTTTTTCTTGTTCCGCACCGTGGAGAGGGCTTTCCGGTTTGTGACAATCTCCACATTCATAGAGGTATCAATGGGAAAAGTAAATTGCTGCTGCTGATAGTAAAAGATTTCCGAGGATGGGAAGTCCAGTTCCCCCACAATGCTGTTGATAGTAAAGTAGGCGGCATAGACCGTCCCGTCTTCCTGTTCGATTTTCAGATACCGCTGGTTTTCCTCTATCAGACAACGGGTGGGTTTGATGAGGTCATAGTATTTCACCAGCGTTTCTTCCTGAAACCGTTTCTTCGGAAGATAATACTCATAATCTTCGTAGGCAGTTCCGGTCTGTCCGTATAAATGCTCAATCAGATAGCCAAAATCGTCCTTGTTAAGCCGCCGGACTTTGAAGCGGCGTGAGATTTTATTCTCCAACAGTTTTTCCATCTTCTGAAACCGCCAGATTTCCTCATTGCTCATGGAAACAAAATCCCCCATGAGTTTGTGGTTGACTTCATGGAGGAAATCGGAAACGGCGGTCTTTGCTTCTCTGCGAAATTGCTTCATGGTGACTTCCTGCTCATTGACAAGCAGCTTGAAGCCGATAAAAAAGCGGTAGTCCACCTGATTTTCCCCTATCATGGAAATGAGGGCTTCGGTCTGTGCGTCAATCTTTGCACAGGCAACGTCCTTTAACTTGCCCGTCACTTCCTGTTTGGAGCGTTCCTGTGCTGCCCGTATGCTGGATTCGGTGCTGATTTGCAGGGCGTGAATCTTCCCGTCCCTGTTCTGGGCGATAAGCTGCCGGAAGGAATCGTGTACCTGATATTTCTGTTCAGGGCTTAAAAAAGAATAGTTGTAGGGAAGCAGCTCATAGTAAGCGAAGCACTCCCCGTCATGGTTGAATACAAGGTTATTTTCGATATACTTAATCGGATATGCCATAAATATCACTCCTTACTGCCGTGATGGGTTGTGCCGGATATTCCTTTTCCAGCTTCACGGGCTTTCCTGCATAGGTCAGTTTCGGGCGTACCAGATATGCCAGTACGGATTTCAGGAAGCCGTAAGGCTTCTTCCCGTCAAAGGTCTTCTGGCACATGAACCAAGTGAGGGCAAAGGGTACGCCGAAGTATTTCAAAAATGCTCCGTCAATGAACGAAAGAGGAGGGAGGTTCCCCAAGAGCATAACCGCAAACACCGACATCACGAACCACGCCATCTGTGTGAACGTGATGGGGAATGGCAGTTTAAAATCATTGATGGAATAGAGTACCTTTTCCACCGACCAGATACTGGTATAGCTTCGTATTTTTTTCATGTTATCCGTCCTTTCTAAAAGATGGGGCAGCAAAAGCCACCCCTGAATCAAAAAATCCGCCTGTATTTCCTGAAAGAGATACAGACGGGTCTACCGTAAGATTTCATATACGCCGTGGTTTGTGACAACAAAGGTTCCCTCCAATTCCATGTCACGCCCATAGGCGGCATAGTCGATATAGTTTTGTAAGTGTGCCGGAAGTTCCCCAAGTTGTCCGCTTTCTTCCAGATAGCAGCGAGCCACATCCGCCATATCGTCACAGCCGGAATGGCAGATAATATCGTCTTCATGCTCACAGAGTTCTTCGATACTGCCAAAGTAGGATTGCAGCTCCGATAGTTCCTCCTGAATATATTCCGGTAAGTCCTCCACCATCTCACACAGGCGGTTGACTTCCTCAATGGGGGTATATTCGTCAATCGCAAAGGGCAGCTCATAATCATGGATGGCGTATTCCTCATACTCATCATTCAAGCCGATACGTTCCTTGACTTCCTCAAAGTCCACAGGTGGCGTGAACCATGCCCCTACCAGTTCGCCCTCATTGTATTTGCCTAAGTTGGCAATGTAAATCCGCATTTCCTCCAAGTTCCTCCACCTCCTTTTAGCGGTAATAAAAGATACCATTGTCCGTAAACAGGTAGTGTTCACTGTTTTCCAGTTCCCGACCAATGGCAGCGTAGTCGATATGGTTCAACAGGTCTGGATGTACTTCTCCAAATAGCTGTACCTCCTGCACCAGATAACGGGCGAGGGATTCCCCGTCCTGCACCGGATAGTAGCGTATCTGGTCTTTGTGGTCGATAAATTCCGTAAAGCTGGGAAACCACCGCTTTTGTACCACATCCATTTCATAATAGAGGGGCGTTCCCTGCATTTCCTGTACCATCCGGCAAAGGGCGTTGATTTCCCAGAGTCTTGTGTTGCCCTCCAATGGAAAGGGCAGCTCATAGTCTTCAATTTCGATTTCTTCCTCACTCTGAACCCCAAGACGTTCCCTGATTTCTTCAAAATCCACAGGGCAGGAAAACCATGCCCCAGGGTATTCCTCAAAATCCTCATGGTAAAACCGTGTGGTGTTCAGGATGTAGATTCTCATTTCCTCAATCAGTATCACGTCCTTTCTTAGAACAAAAAATGGCAACTAACTTTGTTTGTCAGTTGCCATTTTTCTAATAAAATATTCGCTTTAATTCTTCATCACTATTGATTTTTTTAATTACCCAAGGTTGTAAAAAATAATTGATTTGTGGGTCTAACATACTTACTAAATGAGTTTGTCCGGCAGGGGTTAATATTTGTAAATGTTGAAGTTCTATTACTAATCCATTGTTCATGGGTAATGGCAGGGTGTGAGTTGGTTCATGTAAAAACTCCCGAATGATTGTCACCTGTTCTGGTGTCATATTTTTCAAATATTTAATCTGAGCAGTTCCTAATTTCTTTGAAGCATACTTGTCATAAAAGAAATGAAAAATTTTAGATAGTAATAAAACTATTAGTAAGGCTGTGGAAATCACAAAAACAATGCCTATTGTAAAACCATATTTTTCCCGAAAATTTATAATATAAAACTTTTGGGCTAACTTTTGAGGCAATAATAATAATGTACCACTGGCAATAGATAAAGCTCCTAAAATGTTCGGTGGTAATTTCAAAAAATCAATAAAATCCTTCATACATTTCCTCCACTTTCAATTACTATTAAAGAAATTATACCACCATTCTTAGTTTATCTCAATTATCATACACTATCATATTACATCTTCTTTCTTTTGGGGAGTTACGCTCCCCAAGCCCCTAGTGGACTTCCGCCATGAAGCAATCAGAGCTTGCTCCATAACGGAAGTGTAAAATGGGTTTCCTATGCACCGATAATCTTATTGAACAGTTCCAGTAAGAAGTCCTTTACACCGTCCGCATTGAAGACCAGACCGACCGCTACGAGGGAAACTACTAAAAAGCCGATAAGTTTGGAAAATTCCCTCTTAAATCCGAGGTACAGTCCAATCACCACGATTGCCAGCAGCACAAGGGACTGGGCGTTGGATAAAAACCAGTTGTAAAGATTCTGTCCGAAATTCATAAAAGCTCCTTTCTTTCCTGTAAGATTTCTTAGGTTCTAAAATTGCCGCCGTTAAAGCACCACCTCCTTTGCAGCGGCGGCTTGCTGCTTCAGGATTTTTTCATGCTTCTCCGTCAGCCTTGCATGGGTGATGATGTCATGGACAATCTGGGTGTGGTTCATCTTATCCAGACGGAGAGCCAGCTTTAACGTGGGGGCTACCTGATGGGAGAGCCAGTGCAGGGTGCGTTCAAAGGAATAGGGTTCCGGTTTGGTTGTCAGTTTCAGGCTTCCCCTGTGTTCCCCCATAAACCACGCCCATTCCTCATTGATACGCCAGTCAGAACGGGGCTTCGTATCGTTCCTGTCCACGAACCGGACATAGCGGTTGATGATTTGAAAGGCTGTCCGTTCTGGATTGTCATGTTCTAACAGGTCACGGATGGCGTAAAAGGCACGCTCATTTTTCAGCCGGATTTCAAAGCGGTTCTTTACCTCTGCGTCCGCAATGGGAATATCGTGCTTTTTGTACTGCTCATAGTCTTTTTCATAAATGCAGAAGTACACCTCACTTTGGAGGGAGCCGATATACAGGGTGTTCCCCATACATTCTTTTTCCCCACTCCGTACCAGTTCGCCGCTGCGGTAGCTTTTGAAGCTGCGGAAGACCGAGATACATTCCTCATTCCGGCACTTCTCTGTCAGATGGGGAATGTTCAGGATTCCTGTTTTGTCATTGATGGCAAGGTCAAGCCGCTTCATCACGCCGTCCTCCATGAGAACATCCATGAAAAACTCATACCAGCTCCGTTCCTGTGCCAGCAGATAGCTTTCAAACTGGCGGCAGCCACGCCCTTTCAGTTCCAGCAGCACCCCTTTTTCCAGCTCCGGCGATACTAGAACGAAAATATCCCCCAGATAGTAATGCTCTGTGTAAGAGTAGAAGCCGTAGTCTTCATGGATAAAGTAGGGGAGTTTTAACCGCAGCACGTCTTCCACGATATGCTTCACATCCGTAGTAGGAAAGCGAATCCGAACATAGTCAAAGAGCATTTCAAGGGGATTGTCTGGATTGAAGCGTTCCAGAGCTTCTGAGATGGCTTTCTGTAATGCTTCGGATGGGTGAGCCTTGCCCGTTTCAATATCGCTCAGGTACGGACGGGTGATTCCGGCAGCTAACGCAAGTTTCTGTTGTGAAATGCCGTAAACTTCCCGTTTTTCTTTGATGTCCTGTACCCATGTTTCTTCATTCAGTGAAAATCCCTCCTGTCTAAAAAAGCGTATGTCAACTTTCAGAGTCTTGTTGACATACGCCGGATATGGGAGAATCCCTTGTGTATCGTGGGATTCTGCCCTGTTGTTTGATTGTTGCCTGTCGATTTGTACCCCTCTGTTAGATACGAGGGGTTCATGCTGGCGTGCCTTGCGGCACACCAGCCACAGCAGGTCAGTCCGTTTCTGCGGCTTTCGCTTCGCACGCCGCCTGCACTTCCTGCCTGCTGTCTATCAGTTTTTTTATTTCTTTGAGGAAATCGTGTCCTTTTGGCACAAGGGGCGTGTAAAATTCCGAGATAACGCTGGTTCCCACATCCACATAGCCACGCCCTTTTATCTGCTTTAGGAAGAAGTCCTTTGTGGTTTCCCCGAACATCATCCCATAGCCCATTTCCGACATCCGCCCCAGAGCCACACGGAAATTGAACTGGTCACGGATTCCGTCCCCCAGATACTTTGCGTCTGGACGCTGGCAGGCGAGAATCAGGAAGAAGCCAGCCTGCCGCCCAAGCATAACGATTTGTTTTAATTTGTTGAGGACAGCGGCATTTTCCTTTGTGCCGAGCATTTCCATAAATGCCACATATTCATCAAAGATAAGGAAATTTGCAGGAAGCCCCAGATAAGCGTAATTTTCCCCTGTCCGGTAATTCTCCATGAGCTTCATGTCTTCGCTGCGTTTCATCATTTCTTCATAGAAACGGTCAATGCAGTCGAGCATATCCTCCTTTTTGTAGTACACATCCGGCATAACCGCCTGTAAATCCGCAAGGTCGGCGTTCTTTGGGTCTAACACGAACAGGACGGCGTTGGTGCGGAGCAGGGCTTCAATGAGGGTCAGGATGAAGTAGGTCTTTCCGCCGCCGGTTCCTCCGGCAATGAGCATATGGGGGAGCTTGTCATACTCCCACCAGACATTTTCCATGAGCCGGAGCCTGCCGTCCTTTGCCTGTACATCCTCAATGGAGATACGGTTCGCAATGGTATCATAGAGCAGGGTGTACTCCACATAGGAATCCTTTAATTCCTTATCCGTCAGCTCACAGTACAAGCCGCTTTCCAGCTTTCTCTCCAAGTTTAAGAGCTGTTCCTGATATTTCCCCAAGGTGATTTCCACACGGATATGGAGCAAGCCTTGTTTCATCCGGTAGTAGATTTTGGGAAAGTAAGTGATGGTTTCTTTGGAACGGCTGGAAGACAAGTCCTTGAAAAAAGCGTCTTCCTTTCTCTGTTCAGATTCATACCACTTGTTTTCCAACACCATTCTTGCCAGCTTTTGGCGGTGGATGAGCTGCTTTACTTCATCCCTGCGGTATCGCCGGAACAGAAGAACTGCGACAAGACATACCATTCCTGCCACGCCCATGCTGAATAGAAGATAAGGGATATTTACATCCTGTGTTATCTGGGAGAGGGACACTTCCTGCCAGTTGGTTCCGGCAATTTGCCGGATATGAAACAGCAGGACAACCAGCAGGAAGACAGG
>ERZ833782.1715-NODE-1715-length-17375-cov-4.804503_pt1 | contig 17375 bp, 18 predicted proteins | sample MGYA00519577_ERZ833782 | MGnify/ENA primary metagenome ERZ833782 (study PRJEB31850, sample SAMEA3708745) | human gut metagenome | biome: human gut; feature: human-associated habitat; material: faeces | place: China | collected 2014 ...
AAGAGAAGAAGGAAAGCTGGCAGAAGAGATCCAGAAGAATCTGATCCAGGAGCTGGAAAAAGAACAGACAGAAGAGCAGGCAGAACAGCCCGGGGAGCCGGAAGAACAGTCGGAAGAACAGACAGAAGAACAGCCGGAAGAACAGTCGGAAGAACAGACAGAAGAACAGTCGGAAGAACAGTCAGAAGAACAGACAGAAGAACAGACAGAGCAGCCCAAAACAAACGCAGGGACACCTGTACAGAAAGAACCGGAACAACAGGAAGAGCAGAAGCAGGAAGATGGTCCAAGTTACCGGGTCGTAAATATCATGGAGGAGATTCTTACTCCGGAACTGATCCTTGACGCACTGAAAAGCAATGATACCTGTACCTGCAGCCGCTGTCAGGCAGATGTGAAGGCGCTGATGCTTACCAGGCTGCCGCCCAAATATATTGTAGCGGATAATACGACAGTCCCGATGCTGTTAACCTTTTACCGCAATAAATTCCGTGTGGCTGTTTTAAGTCAGTCCATGAGAGCCTGTATGGAAGTAAAAGAACATCCACGCCATATCTTATAAATTTTCATGCTGCGCCGAAATATTTATATAGAATCTATAGAATCACAGGGATAAAGTATACAGAAGCGGCGCATTTTATGTACTCCGCGACATCACATGACTGAAAGGAGCAGCAGATATGTCAAGTGTATCAAGAACAAGCAGCAGTCTTGGAAATACAGCTTTAAGAGGATATGGCGGTTTAGCTTCCGGTATTGACAGGGATGCACTGATCGAACAGATGACAGCAAGAACAACATCCAAGATCACAGCCAAGAAGCAGGCTATGACAAAACTGGAATGGAAGCGGGATGCATATCGTTCTATCAGCAATAAGATCATAGATCTTCAGGACAATTACCTTAGCTATTCAGCAACAAAGAGCTTAAAAAACAGTGATTTCTTTGCAAAAAACCAGGTCAGTGTACAGGGGGATCCTGACTATACAAAATATATATCAGCGACAGGAAACGCAGACACTGCATCCAGAGTATCAGTTCTGGGAGTAAACAAATTAGCAACATCTGCCACATTGATCTCCGGCGAAAAGAAAACAGAAAATGAAAAAGATTCAGCTATTACCTTAGGCGGCATCAGCGCGTCTGATTTTGAAAATAAAGAAGTAAAGACCTCCAATCTTTCCGGAACGAAGCTGACATTTGGAACCTACAGTATTACAGATAAGCAGTTTACAACGGAAGCAACCTTTACGTTCCCCACCAGTTATGAAAAAAAGCTGGACAATGGAAAAACAGAGACAGTTACCATTGATTATACGGCTAGTTCTGACAAGATAGTAGAACAGCTGAATGAAGCCCTTGATTCCCAGGGATTTCTCGGAAAAGATGGAAAGAGCGGCATTAAATTTACACTGAATGGTGATCAGATCCAGATCAGTCAGACAGACAGTATTACCGATAAAGGAAAAAGCTATGTGATCAGGGGAACATCATCTGCTTTAAAGAGTCTTGGCTTTAATTCCGGCAACATGAATCAGGATGAAATAGATAACGGCATTTCACTTAAGGAATTTAACGACCATACATCTTCATTTGAGGCTGCAGCTATAACAAAGCAGCCCCTTTCCGGCTATCTTAAGGGAAAATCAATCTCTGTTTCTTATGGCGGACAGACAAAGAATATTGAACTGATCGGCGATAAGGAAGAGATAAAAGATTTTAAAGCTTTTAAGGATAGCTTACAGAATAAGCTGGATAAAGCCTTCGGTTCAGGAAAGGTTACTGTAGGTGAGGGTCAAAATGGCAGCCTGACGTTTACTGCAGCAGACAACAGACAGACATTACAGATATCCGCAGCCTCAAAGGAACTCCAGAATGCCCTGGGTATCACATCTACCCAGTCAAATAAGATCAGTACAGGAAGCAGCCTGTGGGAGAACAGGGTCAAACTGGGACTGGGAAAATACAATACAAAAGAGGAATTAAACGACGCATTAAAAAACTTTACAGTCAATGGTGCAAAAATAGATAATATCACTGCAGATACCACAGTAGACGGACTGCTTACTGCAATCAATAATAATAAAGATGCAGGAGTAACTGCCACCTATCTGGGCAGTGAAAATAAATTTGTTCTTTCTTCCAATGAAAAAGGTGAGGGCCGTAAGATCACCCTTGGTGCAGATCCAAAAGATACTACTGATGCAGCAAATCTCATTTTCGGCGGGGTTAGCACAGATGGCACAGATGGTGAGATGAGTATTCTCTATAATGGGGTACAGACCACCATTACCAGCAGCAGCAATACCTTCTCCATTGACGGTCTGGATATTAGAGCCACGAATACATTTAATACAGGCTCGGCAACTGCTGAAGGAGGCGTCAGCTTTACTGCATCAGCAGATACAGAAAAGGTAACGGAGACTGTAAAGAAATTCATTGAAGCTTATAATGCCATGATCGATGAGGTCCGCACCCAGGCAACCACCAAGCCGGACAGTAATTATAAGCCTCTGACAGATGACCAGAAAAATGAAATGAATGAAACCTCCATTAAAAACTGGGAGGATAAGGCAAAAGAGGGTATTCTGTACAACAGCAGCGCTTTAAAAGATCTGGACAATGCTACCCAGGGCATTTTCTCTTCAATGATGATAAACGGTGTTTCTTATGACGATCTTGAAAAGATCGGAATTTCCTTCTCAGATGATTACACAGCAGGTGGAAAGATCGTATTTGATGAAGAAAAGTTTAAAACTGCCATGGACAGTGATCCGGAAAAGGTATCAGACCTGTTCACAGGCACGCATGGTATTGTAAACACCATAGACAGTACTCTTTCTACTTATGCCACCAGATATGCAAGCAAGAATGGAAATTCCTATGGTGTGCTTATTGAAGAGGCAGGATCTGAAAAACTAAGCCTGACCCTGACTAACAACAGTATTTATAAAGAATTAAAGGATATGCAGGAAACCATCACAAACCTGCAGTCCCAGCTGTCAACTGAGCAGGACCGTTATATCAGTCAGTTTACGCAGATGGAAAGGCTGATCAATCAGATGAATTCACAGTCCAGCTACCTGTCACAGTTAGGTGGCTGATGGGGGTAAGAAAGCATGTATGAAAAGTTTAAGCAGTACAAGGAAAGTACGATCTATTCTATGAGCAATCTGGAGTTGTTGCTTTTATTGTATGATGAAGCAGTGAAGCGTCTGAAAATGGCACAGATCGCACTTGAGGATAAAAAATATGAGACTTTTGAAGAATGTCTCGAAAAAGCAGGACGGATCGTCCGGTATTTAATACAGATACTGGATATGCAGTATCCCATCAGCAAGGATCTGAAACGTATCTATGAGTACCTGATCTATGATATCAGCCGTGTTAAAGCAGGAAGGGAACGCAGGGCAGAAGAGATTCCAAGGATCAGCCACATACTTTCTGAATTAAGAGATGCATTTAACCAGGCAGGAAAGATTTCCGGCGATCAGCATATTGTGAGAGAACGAAGTGTTTTCGGTTAAAGGAGAATATATGAGCGCAGACTTGGAAACAATTTTGATATATCTTCAGAGGAGATATAATATATTAAGAGAAGTTTGTAGTCTGACGGAAGAACTGGCGGAGGCAGTGGAGCGCGGCGACACAGTCTCCGCTTCTCTTCTTTTAGATATGAGGGGAGAACAGCTGCAGCGCCATGCAGACTGTGAAGAACAGATCATCCTGCAGACTGCGGGAAACAGCCTTCGGGACCGGTATCTACGAGATCTGGCTAAAGGTCCATTAATGAATGTAAAAAGCTGTTTTAAAGGAAAGACAGAGCGCGAAAAAATGCTGGAGAAGCGTATTGAGGATCTGCGTTGCCGCACAGAAAAGCTTTTAGATAAGATACGCAGGATCGATGGGGGACTTAACAGAAGAATATCAAAAAACAGGTGAAGTTAAATGGAAAATCAAAACTTTTATGAAGGCCGCATACTGGTAAATATGGCTGCATTTGTTATGCGCCAGGATGATTTAAAGCCGCTTCATGGAAATCTGGACTGGGAAAAGCTGTTCCGGGTTGCAGATTATAATAAAATTTCAAACCTGATCTATCTTGCAATCCTTGGAAATAATGAAAAAATGCCGGAACGGTGGAAAACACGCTTTTATGAGCGCTACAGCGATATTCTGAAATTCAACGAAAGCTGCACAGAAGGAGAACGGGAGATACTGGTCCTTCTGGAATTAAAAAAAATCCCGGTACTCGTCCTTTCCTCCAGCAGCCGCAGACAGCTGTATCCAAGGGAGGAAATGGCAGGGGAAAGCTCTCTAAAGCTTTTTTTTCTTGACCCGGAAGATTATCTTTTTGCAAAAGGCTATCTGGTCAATATAGGCTACGAAACGGATACTCTCTATCCGGGAGTGGGTGAAAAGATGCGTATACCAGGCCGCTTTTCTGTGGAGATCTATCATACCTTTCCTTTTAAAACCCAGGTATACCAGAGGGGGATGGAAAAGCTGCTCCAGCGTGCTTTCCTGAAAGAAAATGGTAACTACATTTATGAATGGAATGCCATAGACCAGCTAGTCTATCTGATGATCCAGTCCGCTTACCTATATGTAACAGGACATCTGCAGATACGCCATCTGACAGACTTATATGTATTTTACAGAAAAGCAGCAGAAGAAGACCAGTTTCAGGAGCTTGAGAACCGGCTAAAGGAATTTAAAGTAAATATACTGGCGCAGAAGCTTCTGCATTTAAGCTATATGTGGTTTGGAACACGGGAAGAATGTGCCAGCATGGAGACAGAGGAAGAAGAACTCCAGGTATTTGATATACTGGAGAAAAATGTATTCTACGGCATGACAGGGAAATTTGGGCCGGAAACAGATGAACAGGCGTTGGATCTTAGATCAGACATATTAAAAGAAGAAGAGCGGGAAAACCGCATGGAAAAAAGAGCATTATTTTACCGGCGTCTGAGAGAGTTTTTTTCTCTCGTACGCCGGCAGCTGAAAGAGCTATATGATATTTGGTTTAGCCGATAAGAGTCATTTTATCAGCATTCACCCGTTTGCGGGTCATTAAGCTTATGGTCTATTTCTTCATATAAGAATTCAGTCCTTTTTCAATAGAGCGCAGTGAATCTGTATCAGATAATAAGGCATCCAGGTTGCTGCGTTCTGCTTCTGTCAATTCTTCCCGCAAAATAGAAATATGCTTCGGGGCATTTATAGCCAGGCTGACAGATCCATTGTCGCAGTCAAGTACAGTGATGCGTATGTCATTCCCGATCAGGATACTGTCATTTTTTTTACGTTTCAGTATCAGCATGGCTATTTATCTCCTTTTTTAGTGTCCTGTTCCTTTATCTCTTTACCAAGAAGAGAACGTAAGGTATGGCGGTAATCATAGTCAGCGTTGGATAAGATCACCTGGATTCCTTTGCGGGTATCCGGATTAATGGCAAGAGGACATTTCAAGTTGACGGTTCCATCCAGATAATCCTTCTTTACAGCACATATGACATAATAGGATAATTCATCACTGGAATTTACTTCCAGAAAGGATAATTCTTCCGGTAGAAGAACCGGTGAATAAGAAGGAAAGAGTGCTGCTGCATCGATGAGAAAAAAGGCTACATAAGGTTCGTCTACAGACTGCAATATCAGCAGGGAACTGTCATCTTCCTCCATAGAGAGGGGAAGATAGTCATGGTACTGGGAAAAACCAAATAAACCATCTGGAAATACAACCAGTTCATCTTTTGTATAATCAATTTCGCCGTAATATTTTGTATCAATCTTCATGATTGCATAAGCCTCCGGGGGTCAGTTTTTATATGGTAACATTAAGAGCAGGGGAATCCGGCTCTTTTTTTGGTGGAACATAATTGGGGGTGCCGGTATATACAAACTCTACTTTTGGATAAGAGGTTATGATGGTCATTTCCAGGGCTGGTACGTATTCCAGATTGCCAGATGCCACACGAAATTCAAATTCACCTCTCTGAAGGGTATACAGCCCATTATTGTCAGGGCTGCCAGAAAATGGATCACAAAAGCTGTTTCCTGATCCAGAGACGTTTGCTGTGCCATGTACTCTTTGGACAGTATCCCGGAGATTAAAAGCTTGTCTGATATCCTGGATACAGGTCATGCTTTCCGGAGAACTGATCCCGTAATTTTGAGCCTGACGTACTTTCAGGCGGTATTGGGAAATCGCCTGATGCTGTCTTGCTGCCAGCTGGTCCTTTGAAACCAGACTGGCATTTTGACGGAAACGGACAGATTCAAAAGGTATAAAATTTGCTTCAATCACAGGTTTCATACATTTTCACCTTCTTCTGACCTGAAAATAGAAAATTATTTTTTGCTTGTTTTTTGTAAACAATGTACCGGTATCATTTTATAAAATCAAAAAGAGATGACTGCATCAGGTTTGACCCCATTTTTAAAGCAGCAGAATAGGAGTACTGGTAAGAGAACATTTCTGTAATGGCCTCATAAGGATCAGCTCCAAGAATGTCTTTGTATTCCTCTGTCAGGTTGTCGCTTAAAGTATCAAGACGGGTTTTTGTAGTTTCTACCAGGGAATATTTATTGCCAAGGTCGCTGTAAATGGTGCTGATGGTATGCTCTGTATTAGCTGCATCTTTAAGTACACTGCCCATAGTATCTGTAAATTGATCAACGGTCGTAGTATCATTGATATAATTATCACAGGCCATAACCGAACGGCTCAGAAGTGCCACAGGAGTTGTTTCCAGGGCAGCTTTGACCGCATCCTTTGCATCCGCATCAGACATGGCATTTAAGGAATCTGAAGTAAGCCCCGTAAGCATATTCAGTCCTCCTGTATAGGTGTCTAAGAGAGACTGGCGGTTGGAAATATCGCCATAACCGATATCTACCCGGCCTTGTTCTCTCATGGCTGTCACAAGGTTGTTCAGGTCATCATCGCTTAAATGATAACTGTAAGTATTGTTATTTTTGTCATAAGCCATGGTCATATTGACCGTCTTTGTGGTACCGTCTGAATACTTATGGGTATAAGTAAGGGTTTTTCCATCTCCGCTTAAAGAAAACGGAGCTGTTGTAATATCATTTCCTCCATAAACATAGAAATCCTGATACTGGCTGTTCAGATTGCTGACCATGCTCTGCACATCCTGAAGAAGAGCATCTCTTTTTGTCTGGACAGAAGTTTTTGAGCTGTTATGGGAGGAATCCAGCACATACTGCATGGAAGTCTTACTGTTGCTTAAAGTTTTCTGGATATCCCTTGCGCCCTGCTCCTGCTGGTACAGACGGTTTTTAATATCACCTAAAATAGAACTTTTACTCTTTGCATCCTGATATAAATGATCCATTTTCTTTCCCTGATAATAAGCAAGAGGATTATCAGCAGCTGTTTCATAAGCAGCGCCGGTAGAAACCTTGTTCATGCTTTTGTTCAGATTGCTTTGAAGATCATTTAAAGAAGAAGTATACCTGCGGTAAACAGATGAACGTACAACTCTCATAATTTATTAATCCTCCTTATATTTATGCACCAGTATTACTGATCAGGGTATTCAACACTTCATCAAGGGCAGTCATCAGACGGGAAGCAGCATTATAGGCTGAAACGTAGGCCATCATATTGGTTGCTTCTTCATCCAGGCTGACACCGGAAAGAGAGTCTCTGGAGTCCTGGATACTGTTTAAAACAGTTGTGCCCGTCTTTAATGCAGTCTGGTTGGAGCTGGAATCAGATGCCAGCTGGGTGGAAAGGTTATTCATATAATCAGCAAATGTTTTCCCGTTCAATTTCTTGGTATCCTTCATAGCTGCGATCATATCAAGGATTGTATCTGTGCGGTTGGTGCCGTCTGTAGAAATATGGATCGTTCCACTGGTCCAGCCTTTGCTGATACCGATATTTCCGGCTGTTATACCAGTTGTTGAGTCATCGGTGGAATTAGATAAAAGATTCTGATCCGTGTGGTTTTGGCCATTGTTGATGTCATTCATGGATTTTGCGAAAGTGGAAGCTAACTGATCCAGTTTTCCTGAGTAATACTGGTATCCACGGACATCATCCACAGCAGTAGATCCATTTATCACAGTGCCGGTACCTGTTTTCTGGAGCATATCCAGGCTTGCCTGAAGAGAGCCGCCTTCAAAATGGATCCCTTTTAACTCTGCGTATACATCTGCAGCTGCCTGTCCATTCACTTGATAGCTGGGGGCTTTTTCAAACTTGATGGAAATGTTTGCAGGATCAGAAACAGAAGCAGCTGTCTGGTGATCGCCTTTTAACATACTTAACTGACCGTAGTTTTTTGTGAGACCGTCAGCACCAAGGTCAGATCCATTTACCAGGATCAGCTTCTGGCTCTTTCCCTGGGCATCAATATAATTCATGCTCACTTCCAGGTCATCAGGCCAGTCCTTTTTGCCGATCACAGCACCATTTGCATCATAGTCATAGGCGTTATTCCCGGAATGGGCGTCATCCTTGTAATATCTGGTTTCAACAGGAATATAACCGGAAAGCTCATCCAGAAGAAGATTTCGTTCATCCTGGAGTTCCAGAGAAGGATGACCGGCAACCTGGTTACGTTTGATCTGCACGTTCAGGTCACCGATCTGGCGGAGAATGTCATTGATCTTCTGCACATCGCCCTGTTCACTGCTGCCTTCCCCTGTGAGCCTTTGAAATTCATTCTGTTCAGCCTGTGAGATCTGTCTGGATGCCTGGTTAAAAAGATTACATACAGACTGCATTTTAGTTCGCAGCTCACTTTCATAGATGGGATCGGATACCTTTGCAGGATCCTGCATGCTTGTAAGGGTAGACTGGATATCATCAAATGCCTGACGGATGCCGGAAATGGTTGTTTCGTCCAGTACCTTTGACAGGGAATTAAGGGCAGTCTGTAAACGATTGGTATAGCTGCAGTCAGCAGACTGGCTGCGGTATTGGATATCCAGATAAGGATCTCTGATCTGTGAGACCCGGTCCATGCTTACCCCAAAGCCTACTGCAGTTTCATTCCCATTAGAATAATGGGAAACAGGATTCGTATAATTAAGGCTGGATGCCTCTAACTGCTGCCTGGTATATCCGGCAGTATTCATATTTGACAAATTCTGTCCTGTAATATCCAGACGTTTCTGGTTGGCCTGGAGAGCGGACAGAGCGGTATTAAAACCGGAAAAAGTTGCTCTTACCATAAAGTATTATTACCTCCAAAATATAAATATCCTGCAGTCCCCACAGTTTTATCAGACATATTTGTCATAAACATGAGGATCGCTCTGCTTCGCACCGGCAAGGCGCTGTTCTAACTGCTTCATGCGGATCCGGATCAGACGGTCTGTGCCACCTTTTACTTTTTTCAGCTTTTCAGCCTGGATGGATAACCGTTCCAAGATCGGAGAGAGAAGTGCCACAGCCTCCTCGCTGTCCTCCTGCATCAAGATCTGGCGGAAAGTAAGACCCTCAAGACCCGACCTGCGAAGAAGATCACTCCGTTTTTTATCTAGTCCGCGCAGCTGCAGTAAAAGCATGTTTTCATCATTTAAAAGAGATTCCAGCTGGTCAGGATGATCAGCTGAAACAACGGTTAGTTTATCAGCCTCAACCCGGCATAGCTGTTCTAATACAGTACACAGCTGTTCTAATACCGGGATCAGGCTTTCAGGCGCCCTCATAGATTATACATGGCCCTTGCAATGGCCATGGGATCCGGTTCGTAGGTTCCTTCCTCAACCTGTTTTTTCAGTTGGGTAACCTTTTCAACGGAAACGCCTTTCTCGCGGCAGACATCTTCTGTAATGCTGTGGGCCAGAGAGCGTGCGAAAAGTGTTTCATCAGCCGAAATACCTTCGGTGTATTCAAAACTGGCTCGGTCAAGATCAGCCGGTTTTGTAGAAATATTATCAGACAAAGCAATATTGCTTTGTCTCATTGATACATGTTCCATGTGTATTAGCTCCTGAATAAAATTTTGAATTTTCATACAATTACTCCTCACCTTAAAATAAAACGGCAGGACCACAAAAGTATCCTGTGATTTTCACATGCTTACTGAATCTATATCTATGTAAATTATCGCCTTTTTTCTTGAAAATATAAGAAAAATAATAATTATAAAAAACGGGAAAACGACGACTAAATATGCATATGGAAGTATGCAGGATAAACTCATATTATTATAATATATAGAATCAAAAAGAAAAGGAATAAAACATGTCTAATATATTACAGGTAACAGATCCTTCTACATATATAGATAATAGAAATGTCCATACAGGCCAGGAGCAGCAAAGCGCCCTGAACAGTTCCCAGATCCAGAATCCTTCTGACCCATCTCGTGTAGTGCGGGCAGATGGACAGAAAAGCGGTACCGCTGGTGACCAGGAAAATGAAAGTGGCTTCAGCATCCGCAATTATAATGGAAATTATACTGACTTTCTTCAGAAGCTGGGGCAGGAAAATGAAATAAAGGATTCCCTGAGCCGGATCCTGTTCCGGGATGGAGCCTTTATCGCTAAAGGTGATGAAGGTCTGGGTAAAATGGTGCAGCAGCTGCTGGATTCTGCCAGTTTTGAAGATTCTGGCCAGCTGCTGGATTTTTTAAAAATGCAGGGACAGACTAAATTTTCCGGTACTTTCTTTGAAAACCTGAGAACTCTTTTGCAGCAGGAAGGAAACAGAGGCCTGCAGGAAACAGCCCTCAAATTCCTTCAGGTATTCAACAATTATTCCAGCGGTGAGCATCTTTTAGAACAGATGCAGGAACTGACAGATGAAATAAAAGGAATGCTTTACACCTCTGCAAGACAGGAATACGCATCAATTCTGGATCAGCTGGACTGGAAGGCAGAAAATGGGGAAACAAAGGAAAATTCCCAGGTTCTGTTTCAGAAGCTGGTCCCCTTTCTTTCAAGATATATTTCCCGTACTCATGATTATGGCAATGTAAGAAGCAGCGTGATCCAGCTGATCCTTTATGGGGCACGTTATGAAAACGGAAGCAGCACCCTTCTCAGAAGCCTTTTTGAACAAATGGCAGCTAATAGGGATTTTAAACGTTTTTTTGAAACAGAGCCTGAAGAACTGTATGCTGTACTTACCGGTTCAGAAGGAAAAAAAGGAAATATTTATGGAGATATTTTTGGCTCACTTGTGGAAAGAGGGGCCAAAGGAGAAGCCGGGCTGGAACATGTACAGGATTTTTATCAGCTGATGCGAGGGATGCTGGTAAACGAAAGCGTATATATGTCTGTGAATCATTTTGTCCTTCCTTTTCAATATCAGGGAAAAGAGGCAGTATCTGAATTTTGGATCGATCCGGACGCGGAGAAAAAAGAAGAAGAAAAAGATGGAGGCAGGAAAATACGCCTTCTGGTGGACTTTGAGATCAGGGGATTGGGAGATTTCCAGCTTCTGGCAGATCTCCAGGATCATAAAATATCCATGGAGCTGGGAGTTCCTAAAAATCTTTCTGCCGGGGCCGGAGAGATACAGGCAAAGCTTCAGGAAATATGTACCAGAAACGGGATGCGCGTGAAAATGATGCAGGTGCAGGAACGGAAAGCTCATTACCGTCTGCTGGATGTTTTTCCAAAGATAAGAAAAAAGGAGAATGGTATTAATGTCAGCGTTTGAGCGGTTATTAGAGCAAAAGGCAGTTGCGCTTCAATATTCGCCGGAAAAGGACACTGCCCCGGTAATCGTTGCTTCCGGAATGGGATATATGGCAGAAAAGATCACGGAAGCAGCCAGAAAGTCAGGGGTTCCGGTTTATGAGGATGATTCTCTTGCGACTCTTTTAAGCAGATTACAGCTGGGAGCGGCTGTGCCGGAAGAATTATATCAGGCGATCATAGAGATCTATATTTACTTTTTAGGATATGTGCCATCACCGGAGGAAAAAGAAAATGAAGAAAAAGTCGAAAATACCTGACAGAAGATCCAGACACGGACGGGAAATGTTTCTGCTCCTTCTTTCGGGAGTCTTGCTGTTCCAATGGGGAAAGATAGATGCTTTTGCGGCGGCAAAAGAGATTAAAACAGTAAATATCCGTGTTACATCCAAGCTGGAAGTAGGCAGCAAGCTTCCGGATATAAAACTGGAAACGACCACGGTTTCAGATGGAGAAGTGGCAGTAGATACAAGTGGAGGTAAATACAGCGTTTCCGAGGCCGAATGGACGGATAAAAGCTCCAATGAACTGAAAGCTGCTGAAGAGCCTCAGATGAAAGTCACCCTGGAACCGGAAGATGTCAGTGAAGATTATTTTGTTTCCAGCTATAAAAAAGCGGATGTAAAGATCAGTGGGGGCACATTTGTGTCTGCCAGACGAGATGGAGATGAACTGGTAGTTACCCTGCGGGTAAAAGGGATCAAAGGAGACTATGCTGCCCCGGAAGATGCCTGGTGGAATGAAAAAAGCCTGGGACAGGCTAAATGGGAAAAGCCGGATAACACATCCGGTTATTACGAAGTGCAGCTTTACAGAGGAAAAACGAAAGTTTACAGCGTCTCCCAGACCAGTGCAACTCAGTATAATTTTTATCCATATATGACAAAAACAGGAGAGTATACCTTTAAGGTACGCACAGTACCGGGAACGGATTCCAAAAAAAAATATGGTGGAAAAAGCGAATGGATAGAATCCGGGGAGCTTTCCATTACAGACCGGTATGTATCAGATGGTAAAGGACAGCAATCAAAAAATCCTTCCGCAAAGCGCGGAACCACAGATAAAGTAGGCTGGGTAAAAAAAGGCAATATATGGAATTACAGATTTCCGGATGGCTCTATATGCCGGGGTACATGGCAGTCGGTCAACGGATACTGGTATTATTTTGATGTCAATGGCACGATGCTCACCGGCTGGCAGAAGATGGCAAATGACCGGTATTACCTGTATGATACCGGGGAAATGGCAGCCGGATGGGCAAAGATCAATGGACAGTGGTATTATTTCTGGCCATTAACGGAAAATGGGCATACACAGGGAACCATGGCTTATGGAGGCTGGAAGATCATAGGGGCGGATTATTACTTTTTCAGGGAAGACGGCTCCTTATATACCGGCTGGCTGGAACAGAATGGTTCCTGGTATTACCTAAACACACTTGACAACAGCCTTCAGGGAACCATGTTTACCGGCTGGCTGATCCGGGAAGGGAAAACTTATTTCCTGGATGCTGACGGAGTTATGGCTACCGGCTGGTATCAGGTTGACGGGAATTGGTATTATTTTTGGCCGGATTCAGGTGAAATGGCAAAAAACCAGTATATCAATGGATTCTATGTTAATGAGGACGGAATCTGGTACAGGTAAAGATATGTGAGGAATGGATATGAAAATGATCAGAAAAATACTCCTTTGTGCCGGAACAGGACTGCTGCTTAGCACAGGAAGCTTACAGTCTGTGCCAGGGGGAATCTTTCATATGGATACAGCTTATGGGGCAGAGAGCAGCATCATCGAGACCATGAGTATTAAATTTAACACCACTTTTGGAGATCCGGAGGAAATACCACAGCCCCAGATCACCATCAACGGATCAGGGGTATCCATTGGGGATATTTATTACAAAACAGAATATGAAAACTGGAAACCTGGTAAAAAGGTACGGATGGAGATCACTGTGGATGCTGCACAGGGAAAGTATTTCCCTGTGTCCCTTGGACGATCCAAATGCCGTGTGACCGGGGCTGATTTTGTATCGGCGAAAGCCCTGGATAATACCACCATGCAGGTAAAAGTGAACTATACGCCGGTCACTGTTCTGGGTGACACAGCTTTAGCAGGCTGGAGCTCACATGACTCAGAAAAGGCAGTGTGGAAGAAGGTAGACTATGCTCCGGGCTATACCCTGACTTTATATGGAAATGATAAAGTGGTGAAACGGATGACAGTTACAGGTAACTCTGTCAGCTTAAAGGAGTACATGACAGATCCGGACAAGATCTACTATTATCAGGTAAAAGCGGTTCCGGTTACGGCAGAACAGAAAAAATACTTAAAAGAAGGGGAATTTATTACATCACAGGAACAGGATATAGATGACAGTGCGGAAGAGGAGAAAGAAAAAGAACATGCAGCATGCGGTACTGGTCCAGGCGTAGCAGGTTCTCTAAAGGGAGACAACTTTGTTATGCCGGATGGGACTCTGGCAGTCAATACCTGGAAGCTGGTGGGAGGTATATGGTACTACTTTAATGCGGAAGGAAACCGAACCAGGGGCTGGTTCCAGTATGGTGGAAAATGGTATTATTTCGACGGAAATGGATATATGAAGACCGGATGGGTGAACACAGGAAACGGAACATGGTATTACTTAAACCCGGATGGGGATATGAAGACCGGCTGGCTGTATGATAAAAATATCTGGTATTATCTAAATAACGATGGATCTATGGCAGTAAACCGTTCTCAGGACGGCTGGTACCTTGGAGCAGACGGCGCAGGCCGAAAGGAGTAAGAAATATGAGTTTAGCACCGATAACAGGAGATGGGGGAAAGTTAGCTGCACAGGCAGCGGATCAGACACAGAAGACAACACCGGTCCAGGAATTTCAGGGGATACTGAAAAATGGGCTGAATGCCATAAAAGAAGATATGGATTCTATTTTCGAAGAAGCTTCTGCTTTATATCAGATCCCTTCTAAACTTCTCAGGGCGGTGGCAAAGGCAGAGTCAGGGTTTAATCCAAAGGCTGTATCCAAAGCAGGGGCTATGGGCGTGATGCAGCTGATGCCGGGAACAGCCCGTTCTCTTGGAGTAAGCGATCCTTACAATGCCAGACAAAATATCCTTGGAGGGGCAAAATACTTAAAACAAAATCTGGACCGGTTCGGAGGAGACGTAAGCCTTGCACTGGCAGCTTATAACGCAGGTCCGAACAGTGTGACCAAATACGGAGGCATCCCACCATATAAAGAAACCCAGAATTATGTAAAAAAGATCATGGCGGATTATACGGGAAACAATACGATCCTGGCAGGACGTACGGTGAGTACCGGAACATATGGGAAAACATCCGGCAGTACAGCAGTGAGCAGCCTTATCGGAAGTGGCCTTACAGGAAGCGGTCTGACAGCAGGCAGTCTTTTAGGCAGCTTTGCGGGAAATACAGGTCTGTCCGGCGCCGGCAGCCTTGGTACACTTCTGGCAGCAGGAAAGGGAGAGAACCTTTCCGGGGAAGACTGGTCTAATATGGTGCAGATCCTCCGTCTTCAGATGATGATGAATATGGGTAAGGATACGGGTACGCTGATCTGACAGACAGATACCGGATTGCCGCGCGCTTTGCACTCCCGCAATTTCGGCCTTTTGACCCTGGTATCAATAAAATAAGGCATTTTGCCGATAATAAAAACAAATGGTTATTTAAGGAAGGTGAAACATCATGCAGGTGCAGAATAACATAGCATCCATAAATGCTGCCAGAAATCAGGGGATCGAAACAGGAAAGCTGAAAAAGTCCCTTGAAAAGCTGTCTTCCGGCTTTCGGATCGTCCGTGCAGGAGATGATGCAGCTGGACTGGCGATCTCGGAAGGTATGCGCAGCAGGATCAACAGCCTGAACCAGGCGATGAGAAACATTGATGACGGCATCGGACTTACCAATGTAGGAGATGGCGCTTTGACAGAGGTCCATTCCATGCTCCAGAGACTGAAGACTCTGGCTTTAAAATCTGCAAATGGAACTTACGATCAATCCAACAGGGAAACCTTGAACATGGAAAGAGACCAGATCCTTGAGGAGATTGACAGGATTGGTTCTACCACTAAATTTGGAGAAATCTCCCTGTTTTCCAGGGCAGATGCCAATGCAATTACACCGGGCTGGCAGCCGCCAGAGCTGGACGATACGATCCCGCTCCAGATCGGCGGTTCTACTCAGGATGGAGAAGTTCTGGATGTAGAACGCTATTATATAGGAAGCAAGGAACTACAGCTGGATCAGACAAATTTTTCCACTGTAGAAAAGGGACAAAAATCTGTGGAATACATTGAAAACGCGATAGAGGCTGTTTCTAAAGTCAGGGCATCCTTTGGAGCTGCTTATATGCATCTGGATCACACCCACAATAATTTAAGCGTTACAAGTGAAAACATGCAGGCGGCAGAAAGCCAGATCCGTGATACCAATATGGCAGAGGAGATCACAAAATACACTAGCAGTAACATCGTCCTACAGTCCTCTAATATGATGCTTACAAATGCAAATAATCTCCCTCAGACCATACTTGAACTTTTAAAATAAAAATGAAAGAAATAATGAAAAACAGGCTTATGTTTTTTTAACATAAGACGATATATATATATGAAAAGAAAATTCTGCTGTTCCAGAAAGGGCCCTTGGGACAATAGAAGACAGAGGAAAGGAGTCCACTGCCATATTTTCTTTTATAAAAGGAGGAATTCATTATGGTAATTCAGCATAATATTGCAGCGATCAATTCTTACAGAAACTTAAGTACCAACCAGAGTGCACTGAGCAAAAACTTAGAGAAGCTGTCTTCCGGTTACAAGATCAACCGTGCAGGCGATGATGCAGCAGGTCTGGCTATTTCCGAGACAATGCGTTCCCAGATCAATGGTTTAAACCAGGCTGTAAACAACGCAAACGATGCGATCGGTCTGATCCAGACAGCAGAAGGTGCTATGACAGAGACTCACTCCATGCTTCAGCGTATGAAGACTCTGACTACCCAGGCAGCAAATGGTACTTATACCAAAACTGCAAGAACCAACATCAAGGCTGAGATTGATGCACTGAATAAAGAAATTACCCGTATCGCTACTACTACAGAGTTCAACGGTGAGAAACCTTTAAATCCTAAGGCTAAGAATACGAACCTGACTTTCTTCATCGGTGCTTCTGCAGCTACAGCCAACGCAATGACTGTTGCACAGCAGACTATGACAGCTAAAGAATTAAAGGTTGACGGTATTCTGGTAGATACCACAACTAATGCATTCAAAGCAATGGCATCTGTAGATGCTGCAATTGAGACAGTATCTACTTACCGTGCAACCCTTGGTGCTGCCCAGAACCGTCTGGAGCATACGGTAAACAACCTGAAGGTTACTTCTGAGAACATTACCTCTGCGGAAAGCCGTATCCGTGATACAGATATGGCAGATGAGATCACAGCTTATACAAAGAACAACATTCTTTTACAGGCTGCTCAGTCTATGCTTTCCCAGTCCAACGCTATGCCTCAGGGTGTATTAAGTATGCTGCAGTAATCTTGAAATTGATTCTGCATCTTTTAGGGGATCTGCTTTGTGCAGATCCTCTTTTTTTAAATATGTCGTAACTATTCAGTACCTTCATAGTTACGTGCAAAAATCCATTCCAG
>ERZ833782.1718-NODE-1718-length-17350-cov-4.234345_pt1 | contig 17350 bp, 11 predicted proteins | sample MGYA00519577_ERZ833782 | MGnify/ENA primary metagenome ERZ833782 (study PRJEB31850, sample SAMEA3708745) | human gut metagenome | biome: human gut; feature: human-associated habitat; material: faeces | place: China | collected 2014 ...
AGCCGGCTTTGGCGGTCTCGTAGTCGGCGTCGCAGTGGCCCACGGCCGGCACCACGCCGGCAGCGGCGAACTGGCGGATGGCGGAGATGCCGTGGGGTAGTTCGGGGGCGATGGTGATCTGGCGGATGCAGCCAATCTTGCCGTTCGCCGCGCCTGAAGCCTCAAGCATGTCGTCGACGATGTCGGGTACCGGATCCTTGAGACATTCCGGGTCATGTGCGCCCTTGCGGGCCAGAGCCAGGAACGGACCTTCCAGATGACAGCCTAGGATGTCGGGGCGGCCGGACTCCATCTTGGCGCGGACGGTGCGGATGTTCCGGCAGATCACGTCCACGGGATTGGTGATCAGCGAGAGCACCTGGCGCGTGGTGCCGTGCACGGCGTGGCCGGCCCGCGCTACATCGATGCCATCCGACCCGTCGTCGAAGCTCTTCTCCCATGCGCCGTGCGCGTGGATGTCCACGTAGCCGGGGGTCAGAATACGGCCTTCGGCGTCGATGACCGCGTTGCGATCGGCCGGGTCGAGCCCCACCGTGCGGCAGTAGTGCTCGAAGGTCCCCTCCCCCGTGCCGGCCGCCATGATGACGCCGGCGGCATCGGAGACGACCCAATATCCGCGCCGTTCGCCGCGCGCATCCACCTTGCGCGCGTTACGAATCGCCACCGGAGCCGGCTTGCCCTCCAGTGCCGCGGTCACGCGCGAGACTATCTCGTTCCTATCAGACATGTTGTTCTCCTTACCGCTCATGCGCTCCCGCTGGCGGGAGCCAGCACACGATAACTCAGATGCCCTGCCAGGCCGGCTTGTGGGTGTAGGCGTAACGGTAGTAGTCCTTGTGGCGCAGGCGGGACGCGGCCTCCTCATCCACGATAATCGTGGCGTGCGGGTGCATCTGCAGCGCGGAAGCCGGGCAGAACGCTGACACGCCGCCTTCCACCGTCTCCTCGATGGCTTCGGCCTTGCCGGCACCGAACGCCAGCAGCACGAGGTGACGGGCCTTCATGATCGTGCCAATACCCTGCGTGATGCAGTGGGTGGGCACTTGGTTGATGTCGTTGTCGAAGAAGCGCGCGTTGTCGATGCGGGTCTGTTCGGCCAAGGTCTTGACGCGAGTGCCGGAGGCCAGCGAGGAACCGGGCTCGTTGAAGCCGACGTGGCCGTCGGTGCCGATGCCGAGGATCTGCACGTCGATGCCGCCAGCGGCTTCGATGGCACGATCATAGGCCGGGCCGGCCAGCGCGACTTTGTCGCCGTCTTCGAGCGGAGTGCCATTGAGTACGTCGCCGGGCACATGGACCTTGGCCGGGTCCAGGCCAAGCGGTTCGACCACAGTGCGATGGATGGTCGCATGATAGGACTCGGGATGGGTCAGCGGCAGCCCGATGTATTCGTCAAGCGCGAAACCACGCACGCCCGAAACGTCAATGGCCTCGTCCTTGACGATCTTGGCGAGCGCCTGATAGGCGGCCAGCGGGCTGGAGCCAGTGGCCAGGCCCAGCACGGCGTCCGGCTTTGCTTTGATCAGGTCCGCCACGCAACGGCCGTAGATCTCGCCGGCCTCGGCTTCGTTCTTGACAATGATGATTTCCGGCATCGGTTTCCTCCAGTTCCGTGCGGCCCGCCCGATGCGAGTCGCTGTACCGCCGCCCGTCTTGCGGATAATGGCAACATCCTTGTCACGTCCGGGTGCCGCGCGGCGTTCCAACCACCGTTCGGCGTAGCGCCGATTGGTGATTCGCTATTTGTTAATGATACTAACAATTTTGGACCTTATGAACACTCACGGTGTTTCCTGACGCTTCACACAGGTACACTGGAATTTATTAGTGAAGTTTCATAACAGTTTCAACGACGAAATTGCGCTTCACCGTCTAAGCTGTGTATGGAACAACAATCGCCGTCCACTCGCTCACCATCAGGCAGGAGGAAACATGTCATATCTCGGTCTCAACACAACGACCGACGACCATGCGGCCAAGGCTTCCCCCGCCGATGTGCGCCGCAAGAACCGCCAACTTATCTTCAGGTTGTTGTTCCCCACCAACCAGTATTCGCGCGCCGAGCTCGGCCGACGCACCGGATTGAGCCGCGTGGCCGTTTCCGATGTGGTCGGTCGGATGCTGGAGGAAGGATTGCTGCGCGAGACCGGTCAGGCACCCAGCGGCGGCAAAGGCAAACGAGGCACACTGCTGAGCATCGATATCGATCGACTGCGCATCATCAGCATCGACCTGACGCAGGAGCACCTGCTGCACGGCGCAGTCACCAATCTGCTCGGCCAGCCGCTGCGTCACGCCGAAGTCACCCTGAACACCGGCTCATTCGTTTCCGTGGATGTGATCATCGAGCTCATTGAGAAGATGCTGGGCATGTCCGATGGCGAGGTCATCGGCATCGGAGTCGCCTCCCCCGGCGTGGTAGACAACGGCGTGGTCCGCTCCTCCACGATGCGCGGCTGGAACAATCTCGACCTGTCCACGCCAATCGCCGAACATTTCGGACTTGAAGTAAACGTCAGCAACGACGCCACCGCAGCCATGCTCACCGAACGTTTCTTTGGCCAAGGCGGGCCGAATATGCTTTTCGTGCGCATCGAAAGAGGCATCGGTTCGGCGATTCTGCTCTCGGACACGCCGGTAATCGGCGAACTGCACGCGGCTGGCGAGCTCGGCCATATTTCCATCGATCTTGACGGGCCGCTGTGCCCTTGCGGCAAGCACGGTTGCTTGGAGACGATGATTTCCGGAACCGCATTGAAGAAGCAACTCAGCGCAGCAGACGTGGAGCAGCATCAGGGTATCCTTGCTCGGGCGGGCCGCTATCTTGGCCAAGCCCTGGCCATGCCTGTGGGCCTTTTGGATATGGCAGACGTATGCGTCTATGGCCAGCCGAACATCATCAACGCGACGTTCATCGGCGCGGCCCAGCAATATCTGGATGCCGCCACATCCTCGTCCTTCCACAAACACACGGTGATTCGGCGCTGCGAATGCGGACCTGACATCACCGTACAGGGCGAGGCCATCGCCGTGGTCTTCCAACACTTGGCCAAATAAAAGCCGGTCACCCCGGCAACGAAACGCGCAAGACCAAGCGCGGCACAGCACGACATAAAGCGATATAGGACTGCGTGGGAGATGGGGCCTCGGAGACAAATCTGAGGCCTCATCTCCCATGCCCCGGCACTATGCCAGGCTACGCCGCCATGGCGGCACCGATGGCTCCGACTGGTTGGCCGACAGGTGCCAGACGCAGCCGGGCCGGCAGGTCCAGCGTTTCGAGGAATCGGCATTGCGATTCGCGCCGGCGCAGCTCAGCCGTGATCACCTCGACCAATGGTTCGCCGGTTTTGGCCATGCCACCGCCCAAGATGATGAGTCGCGGATCAACGGACTGAGCCAGGATTTGTATGGTGTCGCCGATGGCGCGCACTACCATGTCCAGCACATCGACGGCCTTGGCCTCCCGCTTTTTCGCGCGACGAATCAGGTCGGGCATCGGCGGGTCGGCGTTGGGCCACAGACGCCCCACGGATGCGCCCGAGCAGACTGTTTCCAAGCATCCGTATTGCCCGCAAGGGCACTTGAGGCGATGAGGTTCGACTGGGATATGGCCGATTTCGCCGGCCGCGCCGCTATAGCCATGCATCAGCACGCCGTTTTCGACGATGCCCGCAGCCAGTCCGGTGCCGAAGTTCAGGAACGCAATGGTACCGGCCATGCCGTCCGCACCGCCCAATACGGTGGCCGCGCCGACGGCGGCGGCATTGACGTCGTTTTCCACATGGGCCGGCACGCCCGAACGCTGCGAGACCAACGGCCCCATATCCAGCGAGACCACGTCGAGATTCACGATATTGCCCACATGCCCGCTGGCCGAATCCACCGTGCCCGGGGTACCGACACCGATGGCCCTCACCTCGTCAAAACGCCCACCCGCTGCCTGATGTGCTACAGCGACGATGTCTTCGATCACGGCATCGTTGCCATGCCTGGCGGGAATACGGGCGGAACCCAATACCGTGCCCATTGCGTCAACCAGCACAGCTTCGATTTTTGTTCCGCCCACGTCAACACCGATTTTGAGATTGTTCATAGTGTTTTCAGACATCAGTCCTCCCCTGTTCTTCATCGAACGTTTCGCTTGATATCAGTGTGCATCCGACTATTGACAACCATCTTAACAAATTCCCCCAAGACGACACTCACATGCACGACACACCGAATGACATATTGATTGCGTCAATCAATTAACAGCGTTAATATCTTAATCAAGTTCAGATTCAAAGACGAGTGGAACAACTCGCAGCGGTACAGACAAGGAGGACTTAAGACCGATGGCAACAAACACCACCCATGCCACCTCCCAAGCCAGTGTCTCCGAATCCAACCGCTCCCGCATCGTCAAGCACCTGTATCACAACGGCATCAGCTCCCGCGCGCAAATCGCCAAGGCACTGGAACTCACCCCCGCGGCCATCACCAAAATCACCGCACGCCTTATCGAGGCCGGCATGATTGAAGAGACCGGCGATTTGGAAGGTTCCAAGAACCGCCGTTCCATCGGTCTCAAACTCGACACCACGCGGTTCCGCATCATCGGCATCAAATTCGCCCGCTCGCTGGTGCAGATCGGCGTGTTCGACCTGTGTGGCAACACCCTGAGCTTTGAAAACCTGCCCACGGTGTACGGCAACACCATCAACGACACCATCGTCACCATCCACCAGCGCGTCGAACAACTGCTTGACAACGACCCGTCCATTGTGGCCATCGGCATGGCGGTGCCCGGCCCCTACCTGCGTAACGTAGGCCGCACCGCCGTGGTGTCCAGCATGCAGGGCTGGCGCAAAATCAACTTCATCGACGAATTCGCCACCGCTTTCCGCGTGCCTGTGTTCATCGAACAGGACGCCCGCGCCGGAGCCCTCGCACATTATCTCTTCGACCCGTCGGTGCACGCCGACGGCAACCTCGCCTATTATCTGGTCGGCGAAGGCGTGGGCCTCGGCGTCATCGACAACGGTCGTCTCATCAACGGCTTCCTCGGTGCCGCCACCGAAATCGGACACATCTCCATCGACGTCAACGGCCGCCCCTGCGATTGCGGCAACGTCGGCTGCCTTGAACGCTACTGCTCCACCCCCGCCATTCACGACATGCTCATCGCCGATGGCACCGTGGTTCCCGGCGCGGCCGATATGACCCACACCGAAGCCGCCCGCGCCCTGTTCGCCAAAGCCGGCGACGGCGACGAAGCGTCAATCGCCATTGTCCGCGAAGTCGCCCGATACGTCGGCTACGGATGCGTCACCATCTTCAATGGATACAATCCTGAGCACATCATCATCGGCGACATCGTGTCCGAAGCCGGCCCGATACTGCTCGATGAGGTGCGCGCCACGGTGGCCGAACGGGCCATCCCCGAAATCAATGCCTCCACTTCCATCAGCCTATCCACCCTGTCCGCCGACGCGGCGGTCTCCGGTGCCGCAGCAGTGGCGGTGACCCAATTCCTCGAACACCCCTCGGTGTTCTTCGACGTCTCCTAAACCAAGCGCCGACATCACAAGATGTTCCATACGAAACACCCGGTAAAAGAAACAAAGGAAAGGAAACCAACCATGACTACCCCGATCGTTCTGAGCCTCGGTGAACTGCTGTGGGATATGCTGCCGAGCGGCAAGCGAGCCGGCGGCGCCCCCGTCAACTTCGCCTACCACGCGATGAAGAACGGCACCGAAGGCTGGGCTATCAGCGCGGTCGGCGAGGATGAGCTCGGCGACGAACTGATTGCCAAGGCCAACGAGGCCGGCATCAACACCGTCATCCAGCGCAACGCCTGGCCGACCTCCACCGTCGAGGTCGCGCTGAAGAACGGCATCCCGGAGTACACCATCGTCAAGGGCGTGGCTTGGGACCACATCCTGTACACCCGCCAGCTCATCGACGTGGTCTCCAAGGCTGACGCCGTCTGCTTCGGCACCCTGGCCCTGCGCTCCCCCGAATCGCACGCCACCATCACGGAGCTGCTCAAGCACACCAAGCCGGGCGCGATGAAGTTCTTCGACATCAACCTGCGTGGCGACCACTACTCCAAGGACCTCATCGAGGAACTCCTCAAGGCGGCCACCGTCTTCAAGATCAACGACGAGGAACTCCTGCTGCTGCGCGACATGTTCGACATCCGCGGCACCTCCGGCGAAGACGCCTCCCGCTGGTTCATCGAGGAATTCGGCCTTGACTACGTGATTCTGACCGCCGGCTCCGCCTACTCCACCATCATCTCCCGCAAGGGCGAGGTCTCCACGCTGGACACTCCGCACGTCGAGGTGAACGACACCGTGGGTGCGGGTGACTCCTTCTCCGGCACCTTCACCGCCCGCATCCTGCTGGGCGACACGCTGGCAGAAGCCCACCGCAAGGCCGTCAACACCGCCGCCTACGTCTGCACCCAGGCCGGTGCCTGGCCGCAGTACCCGGCCGAGATGCCCGACTATCTGGCTGAAATCGGCAAGTAATCCACCCATCCCCTTATCCGCCATTCGTGCGACTTCACGAATCGACTGATCGCAACCGGTGAGATTCTCCGAACAGGAAATCTCACCGGTTTTTCATATGGTGCGCTCACACTCATGCTCTTCACATCCTTTCGCGTGTCATGAACTAAAGCGGTTTAGAATAATGCTGTTCCCTTGATATGTATATCCCTCAAACAAAGAAGTTGAATTTATGACGACCACCGCGATACCGAAGTCGGTCTCGGATTTCATGCAGCACATCACGGACCTGTGTGGCACCGAACACGCCGCCTGGGCCGAGAACTTCAATGCCTGCTTTGCCGACACCCTGACCACCACGGTCAAACGGCATGACGACGGCACCACATTCCTGCTTACCGGCGATATCCCGGCCATGTGGCTGCGTGATTCGACCGCGCAATTGCGCCCGTATCTGGCCCTTGCCGCCGAAGACGGCGATATTGCGAACCTGATCGCCGGTCTGGTGCGGCAGCAGTTCCGCTACATCATCATCGACCCGTATGCGAATGCCTTCAACGAGGAACCGAACGGCGCCTCCTGGGACAAGGACGACCGGTCCGATTTCTCCAGCCCTTGGCTTTGGGAGCGCAAGTACGAGGTGGATTCGCTGTGCTACCCCATCCAGTTGGCTTGGATGCTGTATGCGAACACCGGCAACGCCGATCACTTCGATGCCGAATTCATTGCCGGCGTCAAGAAGATTCTTGACGTCTTCGAGACCGAGCAGCATCATGAACGCTCCCCGTATTTCTTCATCCGCGACACGGACATCCCCACCGAATCGCTGAGCAATAACGGCAAGGGGTCGCCGGTGGCGTACACCGGCATGACCTGGTCCGGCTTCCGCCCCAGCGACGACGCCTGCACCTACCACTATCTGGTGCCCTCGAACATGTTCGCCGCCGTGGTGATGGGCTATCTGGAACGCATCTTCGGCGGTGAGATTCTGGATGACGCCGATATCGCCGCCCGTGCCGGCGAGCTGCGCCGCACCATCACCGAAGGCATCGAAGCCCACGCCAAAACGACGAACCGCAATGGCGAGACGATTTACGCGTTCGAGACCGACGGCCTGGGTCACGTCAATATCATGGACGACAGCAATGTGCCCTCCTTGATGGCGGCCCCTTACTTGGGGTACTGCACACCGGACGATCCGACGTATCTGGCGACCCGACGCACGCTGCTCAGCGACGAAAACCCGTACTATTACGAGGGCGAGTATCTCAAGGGCATCGGCTCACCGCACACCCCGCCGCGCTATGTGTGGCCGATCGCGCTGTCTATCGAGGCGATGACCAGCGACAGCAAGGACTTCAAGGCGCATATCCTCGACCGTCTTGTAGCCACCGACGCCGGTACACATCTCATGCACGAAGGCGTCGACGTGGATGATCCGACCAAGTACACGCGCGAATGGTTCAGCTGGTCGAATATGATGTTCTGCGAACTGGTCATGGACTATTTCGGCATTCGCGTGAAACACTAAGACGTGCCCGCTGAATGCTCATTGCGCACCCACCGCATGTTCTCGTTAAGGAAAGGAACAATCATTATGACCAATAACCCACGGTATACGCTCGGCACCGAAGCCAACCGCATTTTCATGGCTTCCGAAACCTACGAGCTGCTGAAGTTCGGCAAGGGCTTCCCAGCGCCGGATGGCGGTTCCGGCTGGCTGAACGCCGACGGCACCCTCGACCCCTCCCACGGCGTCGAAACGTGGATCACCAGCCGTATGGCCCATGTGTATTCGATTGGTGCCATGCTCGGATACCCGGGTGCGGGCGAGCTGGCCGACGCGGCGCTCAAGGGATTGACCGGCATTCTGCATGACGACGAGCACGGCGGCTGGTATCCGCAGGTGTTCGCGGACGGCACCCATGCGCCGGGCAAGGTCTGCTATGCGCATGCCTTCGTGATTCTCGCCGCGTCCTCCGCCCTGCTGGCCGGACGTCCGGGTGCCAAGGAACTGCTTGACGAGGCGCTTGCCACGTATGACAAGCATTTCTGGGATGACGAAATCGGTTTGGCCGTCGATACCTGGAATACCGAATTCACCGAGCTCGACCCGTACCGTGGTCTCAACGCCAACATGCACACCACCGAGGCATTCCTGGCCGTGGCCGACGCCACCGGGAACAACACCTATCGCGTCCGCGCCGGACACATCATCGATCATGTGATCGGCTGGGCGAAGCACAACGAGTGGCGCATCCCCGAACATTTCAAGTCCGATTGGTCGCTGGACCTCGAATGCAACGTCGACAAGAAGGATGATCAGTTCAAGCCGTACGGCGCCACGCCGGGTCACGGCATCGAATGGGCCCGCTTGATCACGCAGTGGGCGTTAAGCTCCTTCGCCAACCTTGACGGCGCACAGCCGTACGTCGACGCCGCCGAGCATCTGTTCGCGCGTGCCGTGGCCGACGCATGGAACGCCGACGGCACCGTGGGACTCGCCTACACGACCGACTGGAGCGGCAAGCCCGTGGTCACCGATCGCATGCATTGGACGCTGGCCGAATCGTTGAACACTTCCGCCACGCTGTATGCGGCCACCGGCGAGGAGATGTACGCCAACTGGTACGCCACATTCGCCCAGTATGTCGATGAGCATGTCATCGACCACGAGGGCGGTTCCTGGTTCCATCAGCTTGACAAGAACAACCACGTGATCGGCACGGTCTGGCCGGGCAAGTCCGACCTGTACCACGCCTTCCAGTCCACGCTGATTCCGTTCTTGGACCCGGCCGTGTCCATTGCGACGGCCGTGAAGAACGCTGAATAATCGACAGCATCTAAGCCTCTATATCCTTTTTTCTTCCTCTTTCTCAACGGCGTTGGCCCCCGTGGAATACGGGGGCCAACGCCGTACTGGTCGCATGTCATTGTCTGCAAGCCGATGCAATGACCGTTCTACGCCATGGTATCCATGGGCTTGGCGGTGCTGTCCCGAATCACCAGTTTCGGGGTGAGGATTCGCCGGTTGCCGCTCACCTGCTCTCCGGCAAGCACTTTGAGCAGCAGTTTGGCCACTTTGGCACCGTATTCGCTGGCATCACGATGCGCGGCGGTAATTGATGGATACGCCGCCTCACAAATGAAACTGTCTTCAAAACTGACAATGGCGGGCAGCCCATTCGGATAGACTTCCGCATGGCCCTCCCCCGCCTCCATCTGCCGAGCGGAATAATCTTCGGCCATGGCGTGAAGACTGGCCGCGGCGAGGATCTCCGTTTCATAGATGAACGCGGTAGGCGGCTTCGGTGAATGCAGCATCTCCAACGTGAGCATCGCGGCCTGTTCCGCAACAAAATCGGTGAATTCGATGTTGATGGATTCCAGCTTTCGCCGTTTGGCAAATGCGCGGAACGCCGCGACACGCCCCTGTGAATAATCCAGGTTCGGATCGCCGGAAAGATAGGCGATTCGGCGGTGTCCCAATGACGACAAATGTTCGAGCACGGTTCCCATCGTGCGTGAATCATCGATGGACAGTGACGGCACATAATTGTTCGGGTCGGGTCCTCCGGCAAGCACTGCGCGCACACCCAGATTCTTCAACAATTCCGGGCGTGGATCATCGGCTCGCAAATCGACGAGGATAACGCCATCCACGCGCTTGCGCGACGCCCAATCCTTGTATACGCTCATCTCCTCGTTCAGGAATCGGCATGGGCGGTACAGCAAACCATAGCCTTTGGGGCTGAGCGAGGCGTGCACACCCGCCATGAAGTGCAGCATGAAGCTTTCATCCGTGAGCCCCTGCGTGGATCGTGCGGGGGCAAAGCCTATGGTCATGGTCTTCGAGGATCCCAGTGCTTGTGCGGCGTAGACCGGCGTCCAGCCGAGCCTGGCTGCAGCCTCTTTGACCCGACGTTTGGTTTCCGCGGAAACGCCGGGCCGATCATTGATGGCGAAGGATACCGCGGTCTGCGAGATGCCTAATTCATCTGCGATGTCTTTCAGGCTCACACGCTGCGTGCCGTCAGACGATGACGATGCCTCGCGAGCAGATCTCATGAGCACTCCTTTTTACGACCGCATTGCGACTATTGCGATACGGTTGACGGCACCCCCGCATTGGGCCATATGCATCAACCGTGCGCTAACTCTTATGATATCAATAATTTTAGTCAAATAACTAAAGCGTTTTAGTCACTGGTCTCGGCATATGTCTTGCGACAAAACAAACGGGATTTAGGGGGCACCCATTGGGCAACCCCTAAATCCCGCTTATGGCACGAGTATCAACACCCGTATTGCGACGAACTACTCCGTCTTGCTACGAGCGCGAAGTACCACCGCACCCGCGCCAAGCAGCACCACCATGGCCGCCACAATCGCAATGACCGACGAACCCGTGGCACTCGACGAAGCGCCATTCTTGTCATTGTTCTTGTTGTCGTTCTGGCTGGGCTTGTTCGGCTTGGTATCGCCAGGCTTGTTCTGGTCGCCGGGCTTGTTCGGCGTCACCGCGACCTTGGTGAATTCGACGGTGACGCCCTTGCCGATGGCATTGCCGTTCAGCACGGCCTTCACCGTGTACTTGCCGACCTTCGTGGACACGACGTTCAGCGAAGCCACGCCGGCGGCATCGGTCTTGACGGTGGTGTTTCCGCCAATGGCCGAGACGCCTTCGGGCAGTTCAAACGCCACCTCGGCATTGGCCAGCGGATTGCCGAACGAATCCTTGACCGTTGCCTGCACCGTGCGGATGGCCTTGCCGTCGGCCACGGCCGAACCGTCGACCGCGGTCAGCGTGGACTTCTTGGCATCCGGCTGGGTGGGGTCGGCGACCGTGCACTTGGCCAGTTCGTCGGCGGTCGGAATCTTCACCGGATCGGTCTTGTTGCCGCTGTAATCCTCGACCTGCACCCGCAGTTCATGACTGGCGGGGGATGGACCTGGTGTATGAGGCAGGTGTGGTACGACCACGGATAATACCAGTGATTGGCGGAGTGTTCTGCGAGTAGGTGTAGCTAGCACCCAGCTGGTTCTTCTGCTGCTGCTTGCCATTCTCGCCGATCCACTTCTCGGTCATGTACAGGTAGCGCCAGTCTTGAGTCTCAGGACGGGCCAGCGTCACATTATCGCCATTCCAGATCACCGAGCAAGCCGGATACGGCTCAATGGCGGCATCGGCAAATGCACCTGTTGCCGTAGCGGTAGTGCCACCTGCATTATCGACGTTCACCACATAGCGGGAGCTGTCAACCGGCGCATTGGCAATCGTCACTTTGCTCTTGTCGGCGGCGACCTTGACGGTCTGGGAATACGGCTTCGCGGCGTAACGCCACGAACCGGTGTCGGATTTGACGGTCACGGTTTTCTCGCCGGATACCTGCGGATTGGTCCAAGAGACCTTGACGTTGCCGTCCTTGCCTGGTTCGACTTTCACGTCGGAGACGGCCGCCGCTTCGTTCAGCGGCGCTTCGGTGGCGAGCGAACGCGAGCCGTCCGCGCCCACGGCGTAGAGCTTGAGCGTGGCGATCTTCTTACCCGCGTACTGGGACAGGTCCACGCTCGCGGTCTTCCAGCCGTTGCCTGCCGAACCGTCCGTCACGTCCACCGGCACCACGGTCTCGGGGTCGTCGGCAAGGATGAGGCCAAGCTGCAACTTGGAATCATCGCTGTTGAGCCTGTTGTAGGTCAGGTCAATCTTGGAGCCGGCAGCGACATCCAGGTCGGTCTTGTACAGGCGAATGGTGTTGTCGTTGGAGAGCTTGCCGCTCAGCACCAGCGAATCGCCGCCTTCGTAACCACCGACCTTGGTGTACTTGAAGCGTGGTACCGCCTCGTAGTCCTTACCGTAGTCGAAGTCGGCCTGCAGCGGGTCGGAGTCGGCATCGATCCACCACTGCCATGTCGGCAGAATATCCTGCAGGTTGATGTTGCCCCACTGCTGGTCGATGGTCCGTTCGCCGCCATCACGCCATTCGAGACCGTGACCGGTGTTGAACGACGTAGAGAACATGGAACCGCCAACCACGGAGCATTCGGCGATCTGGGAAGCGAAGCCCTTCCAACCGTCATTGCTCGTGCCGTCGTCGATGTAATTGTCGGCGATGTCGGTGGTGCCCTTCTCGCCGGTGGACGAGCCGGTCCACAGTCGGCGTTCGCGGTCGAACACCTGGTTCTGGTATTTCGGATAGACCTTCTTGTCGTCGCCCAGTTCGCGGGAGACGAAGTCGGCGCCGAGCGCGGCGAGGCTCACATACGGCTTACCTGTATCGTCGAGATTGACGTTCATATAGCCCGCATTGCTGCCGATACTGTCGAACTTCTTCTGTCCGGACTCGATGCCAGCAAACACCGCATATTTCGGATCGATGCCGAAACTCTCGGCGTGAGCGGCCGAATCCTTAAGCATGTTGCCGCTGAACCAGTAGTTCAGGAAGATGGAATCAGAGATCTTGCCCTTGTCCGTATCCTGCACATACGGCGAATTGCTGCCGTTGAACATGTCTTGGTAGCCTACGCCGCCACCCGGGTATGTGGCTGAGTCGTACCACTGGATGTAAATGCCCTGATCGACGATCTGCTTCATGAAGTCCTGGTAGGCTGGAACATCGTCGGCGACATCGCCAACTTCAAAAGCGCGGCCCACCTGGCCGCCTACGCCGGCATCGCTCCGGCCACCGGCCAGTCCGGCACCAGCATCAAGGGCGAGAGACCCTCCAGACGGGGCAACAAACGCCTCAGGAACGCGCTGTGGCAGTCCTTGTTCGTCGCGTCCGCCAAACACCCGCCGTCCATCGCCTACTACAAGCGCAAACGCGAACAGGGCAAGCACCACAACGCCGCTGTCATCTGCCTCGCGCGCCGACGCTGCGACGTAATCTACAGCATGCTCAAAAACGGCATCCTCTACCAGGAACCAGCCCTCGTAGCCTGAATCGGGCCACACGGGAAAGGACGCCGGATGCCACCGGCAGGGCGAAGCGCGCCCACGACAGCCAACCGGAATCCCGACACGTCAACTCCCCAAGGAGTTGACAAAAACATAGGAACACCCCCATGGCATTGTGTCGGTGGCGCTGGCCGGTGCGGCCAACGCCGCCAGCGTGGTCATCGACAATACCGCGGCCAGACCGCTGCACAGCCATTTCCTGTGTTGAGCCCGGGCAGAAGTACACCCAGCGGGATCGCCTAGTGACAATCTCATCTATAATCTCCTTTGACTTCTTCCGGCTTACGCCGGAGATCAACCGTCTGCGTACTACTTCGTCCCTACCGATGTGGGCCATGGGATACGGCGCTTCGCATATCGCGCCGTATCCCAAATACTGTTTTTCGGTTCATTCGAACCGGTGTTATCCGCGGCGGCGGACTGCGAATACGCTGATACCGGCGAGCGTCATAATCACGGCGACCGATAGCACGACGGTGCCATCGGAACCGGTGCTTGCCAGACGTCCGGTTGCAGACTGTGGCTTGTTGTGTGATGCGTCACCGGAACTAGGTTTGTCCGTTTCGCCTGTGCCTGGCTGTTGCGGCTTGGGCTTGCCGCCCGTTGCATCTGCGATTGCGGTGTTGAGCGATGCCGTCCAGGAGACAACGTCAGCTCCGGTATACAGCTTGCTGGTCAGGCCAGTGACCGCCGCGTTTCTGGCCGTGGTCAGCGTTGTCCGCACATCGGTATCGGTTGCGCCGTCAGCTAGCAATGCATCCGCCTTGGCTATGGCACCGGTAAGTGCCGTGGTGTCGATGGAGGTCAGGGAAAGTTCGAGCGTCGGATCATATGTGTTGCTGTATCCGTCGTTCCAATCCGCGCCGAGCACCGCCTTGTTCACCTCATACAGGTTGGTGGCCGCTGCCACGGTTTGGCGCGTTTCGGCTGGAACATCCTTGGTATAGGACATACGGTCAAGGAAGTGGTTGGCAGCCTGCTTGGCGTTTTCCAGACTCATGCCTTGGCTTTGTGCGATGGCTGTCTTCGTCCAAATCAGATTCGACGGTTTGATGTGTGCCAAATCATCGTCGGAATAGGTGCGTCCGTCGCGGTCGAGCGCGTAGACGAACATGCCTCCGAGATTGTGGTCGTACGAGTATGAGGCCACATCATAGAAATGACTGTCCAGGTATGGTTCGGTCGCGTCGTTCCACCGGTTATTCATGTCACCCTCTTCGGGGAAGGTCAGGCCGGGAACGAACTTGGTCGAGTCGATAAACTGTTCGTAGGTGGCAGCGGCCTTGGCCGTCCGGTTCGAATCGGAACCGTACTGCTGGTAGGCAACATAGTCGAAGCAATCAGAAACGTTCTTAAACGGAGCAGTGTAGCTGCCATTGGTGTCGTAAAGGAACATCGTGCCTTCCGGGTTATCCGACTTCGGCCCGATGCGCTTGGCGAGGGCTGTGATGACCTGATCGGAAATCGCCACCTGCGCGGCATCCGGGAAAGTTTCCATATCGATGTCAAGACCGTCGAGGCCAACCGAGGTCATGTACGTTTCGATGACATGATCGGCGTACGCGTCATAATCCGATTCGGTCGCGCTATCGACGTTTTTGCCCTGCTGAGCAATCCACGTCTTGAAACCGTCGACCATAACACCGCTGTAATCCAAACCTCGTACGAGTTTGATGCCTCGGGCATGCAGATACGGCGCGTAATCGCTCTTGAGCTTGTCATAGAACGGCTGGGCCGCCGCTTCCTGGCCACTGGGAACGTAGCTGAACACATTGACGACATCGATGCCGTATGGAATGTCGTACATGGAGATCCAATTGTCATCCGGTAAATCGGTGTTCACGCCTTTCATGGTCACGTCACGCCATGCGCGGTAATACACCATGAAATGCTTGTTGCCGTTACCCTCCTGCGACGCCGCAACGGGGGAATCCCCCTCCTGGGCGTTAGCAACCGTTCCCATGGCCAGCGAACATCCGAGCATCAGTGCTGTGGCGACTACGCCCGCCGCGACGGCGGCGAGTCTGCGTCCGATGGACGAGCGCCCTTCACTACCTTGTGAGCAACACATATATAATCTCCTTTGTTGTTTCCTCTATCGGGTGACAACCCGCAGACTTGCAGGTTGCGAGGATGGATGCCTTGCGGTTTCAGGCTCCATCCGGGGGTGTGATGCGGTTCCAGTGCTTCGCACCCCACATTCATACATGCCCCCTAATATTCCCCCGGCAGCGTCGCCGTGACCGTATGCGTCGAATCTCCATCCAGCGTGCAGGTCACCTGAACTTGCCCGTCACCGACATCCCGCAGACGATCACACGGCACGTGGAACGCGATATCGCGACGCTCTCCCGCGTTCAAGTCCATGTATACCGAATCGACAAGCATTGCCAAACGTGGGATGCGGCGGCCGCCGCTGACATGCGCGAACAGATTCACGGCACCCGCGGCCCCGTGATCGTCAGCATGTGCCGTCACCTGCACCAGCACTTCACCTGGATGCGATTGCGTATCGGCGTGCATCTCGCTGAACGTCACCGCCGCCAGCGAACCGGCTCCATAGCCGAAGCCGCGCAATATCGGTTCCGCCGCATCCTTGTAGACATGCGCGGCACTTTGGCGGTCATTGTATCGAACGGGAATGGCTGCGGGATATGCGGGTAAGGTCACAGGAAGACGGCCAGACATGTCGGCTCCGTCAACCAATACGTCGGCTACGGCCTGCGGCCCATATTGGCCGGCATATCCGGCCCAGATCGTCACGGCGGAGCGTTCCAGCACATCGGTCAGTACATGCGCGCGACCGCACACCGCCACCGAAACAATTGGAGCGGTGGTCAATGCCGCGACTTCACCTAGCATGTCATCCTGACGCCAGGGCAGGCGGATGTCAGACAAGTCCACGCCTTCGCCGCAGGTGGCACCGTATTCGGTTACGGCCTTCGCCGCGCCATTGTCGTCGAATTCACTGTCATAGCTGCGTTCGCTGGTGCTGCCGCATACGAATACCACGGTCGACGCACGCGCCCATTGATCGGCCGGCGCATCGCTCGGCTTGGCGGCCAAGAGAACCCGGTCCTCCCCGAGACGTGCCACCAATTGCCGGTAGACGCTTGACTGTTCATCGGCGGGCAGAGGGGCGGTGTAATCGCCCAGGAAGCAGCCGAAATCGTCGGCGAACGGGCCGGCGACAATCACAGGGCCGGCTTGAGCATCAGCTATGACGCTGCGGATATCGTCGAGCGTGGCGGCAGACTGGCCATCATTGATCAGCGTTATCGCCTCGCGGGCCATGCGCTTGGCCTGCTCACGCCCATCCGCAGTGGCCTGCGCGATGGCGTCGGCGCTCGGCATGGCAATTGCGGCGGTATCGGCACCGTCTTCGGGCAAGAGACCGAACATGGCTTTGAGTTCCAGCACCCGGCGCAAGGCCGTGTCGACAGCGGCCACTACCTGTTCGTCATCCGCATATTCTTCGAGGCGGGTGAATCCTTCATCCCACAGGGAGACGTCCACGCCGGCGAGCAGTGCGGCACGCCCTGCCGCGGGAATGGAGCCGGCCATATCTTCGAGCCGATCCACGGCCAGGCCATCGGCCATCACGATGCCGTCGAAACCGAGCTGGTCGCGCAGATAATCCTTGAGCAGCCACGGGTTGGCGCAGCAAGGTACAGAATCGATATCGTTGTAGGCTGCCATAAAGCCCAAGGCACCGGCGCGCACACCGGCGGCCACCGGCGGCAGATGAATTTCATGAAGATCGTGCGGGCCCAGTACGGCGGACTGTCCGTTGCGGCCGCCCACGGCCTCGCCTTGCGCCGCCAGATGCTTGAGCACCACGGCCACTCCCCCGTGGCCGACCTTGCTGCGATGCTCACCCTGCATGCCGGTA
>ERZ833782.1752-NODE-1752-length-17051-cov-2.841198_pt1 | contig 17051 bp, 18 predicted proteins | sample MGYA00519577_ERZ833782 | MGnify/ENA primary metagenome ERZ833782 (study PRJEB31850, sample SAMEA3708745) | human gut metagenome | biome: human gut; feature: human-associated habitat; material: faeces | place: China | collected 2014 ...
AAAAGTCCGAACTCGCGGCCTGCTGCCGCTCAGACAGCGGACTTTTGAAAAACAACGCAGATTCCCGCCGTCCAAGAATCAGCTCCCCTCCTGCAGAAGCAGAGCCAGACAGCATCCCCTTCCGCGGCTGGTGCTTCCAGCGAGAAAAAATGTCGTTTGACGATAGGTTGTGGGTCGTCAGCGCTGCGCTGGACGACTGCAAGGGCTGAGTTTGCGTCTGTTTGCAGGGAGAGTTTGGGCATCGGCGCTGCGCTGGATGTTTGGAGGGTGGTGGGGTGTGGGAGATTTGGGACGATTGTGTGGGAATGTGTTGGAAATGTTTTCGGTGAAGTTAACCTAAAAATATTACATATTGTGGCTAAAAATAGTTATCGTCATTTTTAATAGAAAAAAGATGGTAATATTGTACAATATTAGGGGTTGCGATTTGTGTGTTGCGATGATATTATATTAAGCATAAAGAGCGTGTTCGGACACGCAAAGAGATTACATTGGGAAAATAAATCAAAAGGAGATCAAAACTATGATTAAAGTTGGTATTATCGGAGCAGGTAGAATTGGTAGAGTTCATATCACCAGTATCACAACAAGGGTGCCGGATGCGATGATCAAGACGGTTGCAGATCCTTTCTTAAATGATGAGACTGCTGCATGGGCTAAGAGCATGGGTGTTGAGCACACGACTAAGGATTATAAGGAGATCATCAATGATCCTGAGATTTCTGCAGTTCTGATCTGTTCTTCTACAGATACTCATTCTCCGATTTCTGTAGAGGCTATCAAGGCTGGCAAGCATGTTTTCTGTGAGAAACCGATCGATCATGACATCGCCAAGATCAAAGAGGTTATCGATGCTCTTGAGGGCACAAATCTGAAATATCAGGTTGGTTTTAACAGAAGATTCGACCATAACTTTGAGTCTCTTCAGCAGGCTGTTGCAGCTGGTAAGGTTGGTAAACCTGAGATCATCAAGATCACTTCCCGCGATCCTGAGCCGCCTAGCATTGATTATGTTAAGGTTTCCGGTGGCATGTTCCTGGATATGACAATTCATGATTTTGATATGGTTCGTTATCTTGCAGGCTGTGATGCTACAGAGGTTTATGTTCAGAGTGCAAATCTGGTTGATCCGGCTATTGGTGAGGCCGGGGATGTTGATACAGCTGTTATCACTCTTCAGATGGAGAATGGCGCTATTGCTGTTATCGATAACTGCAGAAGAGCTTCTTATGGCTATGATCAGAGAGCCGAGGTTTTCGGTTCTGATGGTATGGCTGCTATTTCCAATGACAGCCAGTCTTCCACAGTGATCAGCAATGCTGAGGGTGTTACAGGTGAGAAGCCGATGTTCTTCTTCCTTGAGAGATACATGGATGCTTATGGTAAAGAGGTTGCAGCATTTATTGATGCGATCGTTAATGACAAAGAGACACCTCTTAATGTTTATGATGGTCTGAAACCGGTATTAATGGGTCTTGCAGCTAAGAAATCCAGCGAGGAGCACAGACCGGTTAAGATTTCTGACATTATGGAATAATTCAAATAAAAAGGAGAATTGACCAATGTTTGATAAGAATAAAGTAAAGCTTGGTATTGCACCAATTGCATGGACAAATGATGATATGCCAGATCTTGGCAAAGAGAATACTTTTGAGCAGTGTGTCAGTGAGATGGCTCTTGCCGGTTTTACAGGCTCCGAGGTTGGTAACAAGTATCCGAAGGATCCTGAGGTTCTTAAGAAGGCTCTTGAGCTTCGTGGTGTTGAGATCTGTAATCAGTGGTTCTCAAGCTTCCTGATCACCAAACCGTTTGAGGAGGTTGAGAAGGAGTTTCGTGCACAGCTTACTTTCCTGAAAGCTATGGGTGCGAAAGTGATCGGCGCATCTGAGCAGAGCCACAGTGTTCAGGGTCAGATGGATACTCCGGTTTTCGGACATAAATATGAGATGAATGACGAAGAGTGGGATACCTTCTGCACAGGTATGAACAAGCTCGGTAAGATCGCAAAAGAGGAGTATGGTATTGCCCTTACTTTCCATCATCATATGGGTACTGTTGTACAGAGCCTTGCTGAGGTTGACCGTATGATGGAGAATACAGACCCTGAATATGTAAGTCTTCTTTTTGATACCGGTCACTTTACATACTGTGGAGAGGATCCTCTTGAGGTTGTAAAGAAATATGTTCACAGGATCAAACATGTTCATCTGAAGGATATCCGTCCGGAGGTTGTTGAGCAGGTTAAGAAAGAAAACATGAGCTTCCTTGCAGGCGTAAGAGCCGGTGCCTTCACGATTCCGGGAGATGGATGCATCAACTATGATCCGATCTTCAAAGTTCTCGAGGATGCAGGCTACGAAGGATATATGGTTGTTGAGGCTGAGCAGGATCCGGCTAAGGCTAATCCGCTTGAGTATGCGATCCGTGCAAGAAAATTCATTGCCGAGAAGACAGGACTCTAAATAATAAATAATATAAATCAGACGGAAAAAGCGGTATCGGCCAGAAGTGCGTGGACACCGCTTTTTCTGTAAACAGTGTACGATTAACAGGACAGGAGGATCAATCATGGCACTTGTGAAAATGAAAGATCTGCTGAAACGTGCCGAGGAGAAGAATATTGGCTGTGGTGCTTTCAGCGTTGGTAATATGGAGATGGTGAAAGGTGCGATCCGCGCTGCAGAAGAATTGAACACACCGATCATCCTTCAGATCGCGGAGGTTCGTCTCAAGAATTCCCCGCTTCATCTGATGGGGCCGATGATGGTACAGGCTGCAAAAGAAGCCAAGGTGGATGTGGCTGTCCATCTGGATCACGGTCTTACTTTTGAGACGGTTGACAAGGCTCTGGAGCTTGGTTTTACATCGGTTATGCTGGATGCTTCTACGCTTCCTTTTGAGGAAAATATTGTCAGAGTAAAGGCTGTTGTGGAGAAAGCACGTAAATACGGTGCTACAGTTGAGGCTGAGCTTGGACTTGTGGGCGGAAGTGAGGATGGAAGCTGTGACCACGGTATCCGCTGCACAGATCCGGATGATGCGGTCGTTTACGCAAGAGAGACAGGTATTGATGCACTTGCAGTTGCCATCGGTAATGCCCATGGTAATTATCCGGTAGCGCCGACGCTTGCTTTTGATGTATTGGAGAAGATCCATGAGAAAGTGGATATTCCGCTGGTTCTTCATGGCGGCAGTGGTATCACTGATAAAGATTTCCAGAGGGCGATCTCTCTTGGCATCCGTAAGGTGAATATTGCCACAGCAAGCTTTAACAGCCTGACAGCTCATGTGGAGAAATATATGGAGTCAACAGACAAGCATAATTTCTTTGACCTCAATGAGGCTATGGTACAGGGTACTTACGAGAATGTGAAGAGACATATTCTTGTATTTAATGAGCCATATCAGGAGTAGGCCAAGGATTTTCTTGTAAAAAAAGAAAAGGTCTGATAAGATGTTCTCAGTGAAAATAACTGGGAACATCTTTTTTGTGCCCATAAAAGAGGAGAGATAAAAATGGAACAGAAAGAGACTGTCTGTTCAGTTGCGAAGAAATGCGGCGGCTGCCGTTATCAGGGAGTACCTTATCAGGATCAGCTTCGCAAGAAACAGAAAATTACAGAGGGCCTTCTGAAGAAATTCGGTAAAGTTGAGCCGATCATCGGAATGGAAGATCCTTATTATTACAGAAATAAAGTGCATGCGGCGTTTGGCCGCGACCGGAAAGGGAATGTGACCTCCGGTATCTATGAGGAGAAGAGCCACAGGATCGTTTCTGTGGATGACTGTATGATCGAGGACAAAAAGAGCCAGGAGATCATCCGTACCATCCGTGGCATGCTGAAATCTTTTAAGATCAAGACTTATGATGAGGATACCGGATACGGACTCCTACGCCATGTACTGGTGCGGAGAGGTTTTTCCACAGGCGAGATCATGGTGGTCCTGGTTACGGTTTCACCGATCTTTCCATCCAAGAATAACTTTGTAAAGGCTCTCCGCAAGGAGCATCCGGAGATCACAACAGTGGTCCTCAATGTCAATGACAGACAGACCAGCATGGTTCTCGGAGACCGGAATATTGTACTTTACGGACCGGGATTTATCAAAGACCGTCTTATGGGACTGAGCTTCCGCATTTCCCCGTCTTCTTTTTATCAGGTAAATCCTGTGCAGACGGAAGTTCTTTACGGAAAGGCCATGGAGTTTGCGGCAATGACAGGTAAAGAGCGGGTGATCGATGCCTACTGTGGTACAGGTACCATTGGGATCATTGCTTCCAGAAATGCCAGGGATGTCATTGGCGTGGAGCTGAACCGAGACGCCATCCGTGATGCCAGAATGAATGCCAGGGAGAACAGGATCCGGAATGTCCGTTTTGTTCCGGGGGATGCCGGCTGGTTTATGGAAGGTATGGCAGCAGAGGGGGAAAAAGTTGATGTTGTCCTTATGGATCCTCCACGTGCGGGAAGTGACCGCAAATTCCTGCATTCTCTTTTGAGTCTTTCTCCTGAGAAAATTGTTTATGTATCCTGTAATCCGGAAACCCTGGACAGGGATCTTGTATATCTCACAAAGAGGGATTACCTGGTGAAAAAGATGCAGCCGGTTGACATGTTCCCTGTTACCGATTCGGTGGAGGTCGTCTGCCTCCTGGAAAACCGCAGAACCCGTCCGGGGAAACGAAACGGCGGGAGAGCCTGACAAAAAATACAATATTATCGAGGGAAAAGTATGATTAAGAACAGGGGAAATTTATGCAGATATGTGGTGATGGTGTTATGTCTGCTGATAACCTTTACAGTGCTTTCGGTTCCTGTGGCTGCTTCGGAAACGAAGACAGATACAGAATCGAAAACAGTCAGGGTAGGCTGGTATCCGGATTCCTACCATATTACCGGTGAAAATGGTGAACGAAGCGGATATGGTTATGAATATAAACGCAGATACCGGAATTAGAATGGATGAGGAATTTCTTAAACGTGCTTTTGAACCATACGCTCAGAAAAATAATACATCTCTTGACAGCATCAATGGAGTTGGTTTAGGATTGGCTATCGTGAAACAGATGGTGGAGCGGATGGGTGGCAGGATAAAGGTGGAGAGTAAAGTGAATGAGGGAACGAAATATACGATCCTTCTTCCGTTTAAGATCGATCCGGATCCTGTTATCCGGAAAAAAACAGAGGAGCCCGTATCACTGAAAGGAGTAAAAGCTCTTCTGGTAGAAGATAATAATCTGAATATGGAAATTTCAAAATTTTATTTGGAGCAGGAGGAAGTGGAAGTCTATACTGCCACAAATGGCCAGGAAGCTGTGGACATGTTCATGAAATTCAAAATCGGATTTTATGATATTATCCTGATGGATATTATGATGCCGATCATGGATGGACTGGAGGCAGCCAGACAAATCCGAAGTTCCAACCGGGCAGACGGGCTTGCAGTACCGATCATAGCCATGAGTGCCAATGCTTTTGAAGAAGATATAGAAAAAAGCCTGGCGGCCGGAATGAATGAGCATCTGATCAAACCACTGGATGGTTCGGAAGTTTCCGATACCATGAAAAAATATCTGGCAAATAAAATTGTGAAATAATATACAGGCAGTTCCTGCGGAATCAGAAAAAGATCCTGCAGGAACTGCCTGCTTTGTCTGTGCACGATATGAAAAAAATTTAGGCTTTTGGGAGTTCGCAGTGATATGCAATACCCAGTGGTGTGACGAGAAGAGGATGCACCGGTCTGTATACCGGGAGTTTCAGTTTCTTCTCGAAAACAGTGGTAAATTCTTTAAACATGGAAGATCCGCCTACAACATAAACGGCAGGAACCTGATATCCGTTTAAAAATTTCTCAGTGATCACAGCCATTTTTTCTACGGTAGCTTTGATGACAGGAAAAATTTCCTCTTCTTTTTCCGGAGTGGTTTTTAAAACTTCGGCTTCTTCGTAAGGAATCCTATAGTGACCGGCTACCGTCATGGTCATGTGGCTGCCTCCGGTAGCTTCATCGTCTGTGTAGATGACTTTCCCATCTTTTAAGATACTGATGCCGGTGGTGCCACCGCCCACATCCACAACTGCGCCGTCTGTGATCTTAAGGACAGCAGCGGCAGCAGTAGGTTCATCCACGATATTGGTAACTTCAAAACCGGCACCTTCCAGAACATAGCCGATGCTTTTGATGCTGCCTTCGGAAACTCCGGGAGGAATGGCAGCGGCACCGTAGAGAAGTTCTGTGCCAAGTTTTTCCTCCAGTTCATTTTTTAGCTTTGTCACAAGCTGGACGGATTCATAGTAATTGACGATCACGCCATCCTGGATGGCATGGGAAGGTGCGGAAATTCCGGCGATAGGACGGTTGTTCCGGTCAACGACAGCAAGAACGGTGTTGGCAGTACCGAGGTCAATGCCTGTTTTTAAGCGTCCGCGGAATTTTTTGCATTCTCCTGTTTTTACAAGCTCTGCGAAATTGGACAGAGTTCTGTTTTTCAGTTCCATTATACAATACCCCATTTCTGTTTGATGAGAATACCCTGATTAATAATTGCGCCCTGTAAAGATTGCTACCGATCTTGGACGCATGCAGAAATCGTGCTCAATGCGTGGTTCCTGGCCTTCTTCATAGAAATAACGACCTTCTCCGTCGCCAAAAGTATTGACACAGAGATACCATGCGCCAGGACGTGTAAGCTCCGGAAGTGTAACCGTTACATCTTCCCAGTATGCATTGATGACAATGTAGATCAGATCGTCGGCACCTTTGCGCTTGTCATAGCCTGCAAAACTTACAGCGAAGGTGTGTGCGTCTCGTGGAATCGTCACATCCTTTGCATCAACGTTGTGGGTGTGGATATTTTCCATACCGCACACTGCATTTGGAAGCTTACGGGAGATAACCGGATGATTTTTTCGGAACTGGATCATAAATTTGAAAAATTCGAAAAGATCATGATTTTTCTCAAGAAGATGCCAGTTGATCCAGGAAGTTTCGTTATCCTGACAGTAAGTGTTGTTATTTCCGTGTTTGGTGTTTCCGAATTCGTCACCTGCAAGGAACATCGGAGTTCCACGGCTGGACATGAGAACTGCACAGGCATTGCGGATCATGCGGAAGCGGAGAGAAAGAACTTCCGGGTTGGTGGAGTCACCTTCTTCACCACAGTTCCAGCTGCGGTTGTCGTTGGAACCGTCAGTATTGTTCCAGCCGTTTGCTTCGTTGTGTTTCTCATTGTAGGAATAAAGATCATACATGGTGAAACCATCGTGGCAGGTAAGGAAATTGACACAGGAGTTGTATCCTGCATAGTTGTCGTTGTGATCGGAATAAAAACCACCGTACAGGTCTCCGGAACCGGAAATGCTCCATGCGGCATCCCAGGCGTTCCAGAAATCTCCCTTCAGGAAGGAACGGAGACAGTCACGGTAACGGCCGTTCCACTCAGCCCATCTGCGGCTGGCAGGGAAAGAACCGACCTGATACAGTCCGCCCGCGTCCCAGGCCTCTGCGATCAGTTTGACATTTCGAAGGACCGGATCGTAAGCCAGAAGTTCTAGAAGCGGCGGATTGTTAAGAGGAGAACCGTCCTCATGGCGTCCCAGGATACTGGCAAGGTCGAAACGGAAACCGTCCACACGGTAGTTGATCGTCCAGTAACGTAAGCATTCCAGGATCATCTGCCGCACGATGGGATGGTTACAGTTCAGGGTGTTTCCACATCCGCTGAAATTGTAGTAATTTCCTTCCGGAGTCAGCATATAATAAACTTTATTGTCGAATCCTTTAAAACAGAAGGTTTTTCCAAGCTCATTTCCCTCGGCGGTGTGATTAAATACAACATCAAGGATGACTTCAATGCCATTTTCGTGAAGTTCACGGATTAGTTCTTTCAGCTCCGTTCCCTCGCAGTTATGTTCTGCCTTGGAAGCATAACTGGTGTTCGGAGAAAAGAAGTTTACGGAATTGTATCCCCAGTATTCCAGAAGACGTTTACCGTCTACAGTGCGGGCGTTCATGTTCTCATCGAATTCAAAGATCGGCATCAGTTCTACAGCGTTGATTCCCAGTCCTTTCAGATAAGGGATCTTTTCGCGTAGACCTGCAAAAGTTCCCGGGTGTGTGACACCGGAAGACGGATCCTGTGTAAAGCCGCGGACATGAAGTTCATAGATGATCAGATCGCTGATCTTACGGGTGGATTGGGGCATATCTTCCCAGTCAAAAGAATCACGTACAACACGGGCGTGATAGCTGCCGACTTTTTTCTGTCCCCACTCACGCTGTCCGGCAACTGCCTTGGCATAAGGGTCCAGAAGAACTTTTGTTTTATCGAAGATGTGGCCTTTTTCCGGTTCATAAGGGCCGTCAATGCGGTAGCCGTATTCCAGATCTTCGATGTCCAGTCCCATAACGACCATGGAATATACATCACCGATACGACAGGCATTGGGAAAAGGAAGAACTGCGAAAGGTTCCTCTTCTCCGGAGTGGAAAAGAAGAAGTTCGCAGGATGTACCGTGACGGGTATGTGCGGTAAAGTTGACTCCGTTGGAAAGAGGAGTAGCGCCATTTAATTCAAAAAAACCGGGACGTACAGGAAATCCCGCGATAATATCTGTGGGCCGGGATGTCAGTGTATTCTCAGAAAGCATAGTCTGATTCTGTGTTTTCATTTCCGGTATCCTCCTTGGTAGAATTTTTTACAAACAAAAAATATTATAACTGATTTTCAGAAAAAAGTACAGGTTGGGGTCTTATGAAGTTCGCAGGAGTTGACAGAGATTGCAGAAATATGGTAAAAACCTGTACAGAGATGAGGTGAAAAAGTGGAAGAAAAAAAAAGAGAAGAGTGGATGGCAGTTTTAAGAAAAAGCCGGCTCTGCAGAAATCTGGAAGAAACAGAGCTACTAAGCCTCATGGAGCGGGAAGGAACGGTACGGACTTATTCCAGAGGGAAGCGGATCTTTCAGGAAACAGACCGGCCGGATTCGGTTTATATGCTTCTTAGCGGAAGTGTGATCATTGCCAAAGAAACATTTTCCGGAAAAAGGATCCTTCTGGCTCAACTGGAAGATCCGGGTGCTTTGTTTGGGGAGGTTTATGCCTTTATGGGAAAATCTTCCTATGATATGTATGTGGAGACGCTGACGCAGACTTCTGTCCTGATCATGAGCAGCAGGATCTTTACGAACAGGGAAGAAAATAGTTTAAGCCGGAAACTGCGGGAAAATCTTCTTGAGGTTTTTGCCGGGAAGGCTTACAATATGAACCAGAAGCTTCGGATCCTGGGAAGTGGCAGTCTCCGTGAGAGGATCGTCCGTTTTCTTGTGGAATGCCAGGACAGTGAAGGGAAGATCCATATGAACCTGTCCAGAGAAGAGATGGCGGATCATTTAAACATCACCAGGCCGTCTCTTTCCAGAGAGCTGGGAAAGATGCAGGAAGAAGGAATCCTGGAACTTGACAGGCGTCAGATCCTTGTGAAAGATCAGGAAAAAATGGAGTTATATCTGTAAGGTAACATATGTTACCGAAGAATCTCCGGGATTTTTGTATGATGTCAGTGAAAACAAAAAAACATTTGCAGAAATATAAAAATCAGGGAGAGATGATATCATGATAAGAAAGATCGTACACATTGAGGAAGAGAAATGCAACGGCTGCGGTGCCTGTGCAGCTGCCTGCCACGAAGGGGCTATTGCCATGATAGATGGCAAGGCGAAACTGATACGGGATGATTACTGTGACGGACTGGGAGACTGTCTTCCGGCCTGCCCTGCCGATGCGATCCGTATTATAGAGCGGGAAGCCGCAGATTATGATGCGGAGGCAGTGGAAAAAAGAATGAAGCTTAAGAAAACAGAGGTTTCGATGCCAGAAGGGATGCCACACGTGTGTCCCGGAAGTATGGCAAGAAGTCTGAAAAAGAAACAGAAACCGCCGGTGCAGGCAGAGAAGAAAGAAGTTCCCCGGAATATAGGAGAACAGATAAGCCGTCTTGCCCAGTGGCCGGTACAGATCAAACTGGTTCCTGTCAATGCACCGTATTTTGAAAATGCACAGCTTCTGATCGCAGCGGACTGCACGGCCTACGCTTATGCAGATTTTCACGAGAAATTCATGAAAGATCATGTGACGCTGATCGGTTGCCCCAAACTGGATGAGGGAGATTACGCGGATAAGCTTACAGAGATCATACGGAATAATTCCATCCGGAGTATCCGTATTGTCCGTATGGAAGTTCCCTGCTGCGGAGGTATCGAAAATGCAGTGATCCGCGCCATGGAGCGCAGCGGAAAGATGATTCCATGGCAGGTAGTGACCATTGCCTGTGACGGCACGATCAGGGAGGAGCTGTAAGGAAAGGAATAAAAACAGCATGAGTGAAGAAACATTGGAGATTTCTTTTGATGAAATAGAGAAGGAACGGGAAAAATATCTCCTGGTAGATACCCGTGATAAAGTAACTGTAGAATATGGAATGATCCCGGGAGCAATCTCTGTTCCGGAACAGGAACTGGAAGAGCGGGCAGAAGAACTGAAGGGGGATAAGATACCGGTCCTTTACTGTACAAGAGGGCTTTTCAGCCAGGAAGGTGCAGAGATGCTCCGGAAAAAAGGAATTCCCGCACTGAGCCTAAAAGGCGGATATACAGGATGGCTTTTTCAGCAGATGCAGAAAGAATCCGGTAAAGAGAACAGTGAAGAAGAGGAAAATGAAGCAATGGAACAGCGGAGGAAGGATATCGAGCTGAGTATCCGCAAAAAGTTCCATAAGCAGTTGTTTTCCAGATTTGCCAGGGGAATCAACGATTATGAGCTGGTGAAGCCGGGAGATAAGATAGCAGTCTGTATTTCCGGTGGTAAGGATTCCATGCTGATGGCCAAACTGTTCCAGGAACTGAAGCGTCATAACAAGTTTCCCTTTGAGCTGGTGTTTCTTGTGATGGATCCGGGATATAATGAGGCAAACCGTGCGGTGATCGAGCACAATGCCAGGCTTCTCGGGATTCCGATCACAGTATTTGAGACTGAGATCTTCGATGCGGTTTATAATATAGAAAAATCCCCATGTTATCTCTGCGCTCGTATGAGAAGGGGTTATCTTTACAGCAAGGCAAAGGAGCTTGGCTGCAACAAGATCGCTCTTGGACATCACTATGATGATGTGATCGAGACGATCCTGATGGGAATGCTTTACGGAGCGCAGGTACAGACTATGATGCCGAAGCTCCACAGTACAAACTTTGAAGGAATGCAGCTGATCCGTCCCATGTATCTGATCAAGGAATCTGCGATCAAGGCATGGAGAGATACCAATGGGTTGCACTTCATTCAGTGTGCATGCCGTTTCACCGAGAACTGTGTAAGCTGTGGGGGCGGACGTGGTTCCAAGCGTGATGAGATGAAAGAGTTGGTTGCACAGTTTAGAAATACAAGTAGTGTGATCGAGACGAATATCTTTAACAGTGTGCGGGATATTAATCTTCGTACTGTTATGGGATATCATAAAGATGGAGAATATTATAATTTCCTGGATGACTATGATCAGCGTGGAAATAAGGGCGTTGATAAGGAAAAAGAATGATAACAGCAAAATCTTCATTTGTGGAAGGGAAATACACTGCTCAGTATTATAGCGGGAACGGCTGTCTATATGTTTCTGGTGCAGGTGGTGTTCTAAAAGGAGGGATTCATGACCTTACAGGAGATTCTTGAAAGTGTAAAAAGTGGTTCTGTATCTGTAGAAGAGGCAGAGAGAATCCTTAAGAAAGAAAGTTATGAAGAAATGGGATATGCGAAGCTGGATACAAGCCGCAAGGCAAGAACCGGTTTCGCAGAAGTAATCTACTGCAGTAATAAGGCAGATGAACATCTTCTGAATATTTTTGAAAGATTATACAGAGAAGACGGTGAGGTATTCGGAACCAGAGCTTCCCAACATCAGTATGAACTGGTGAAGGAGAAGTTTCCGGAAGTGGAATATGATCCGATCTCACGCATCTTAAAGGTTGAAAAGAAAGATAAGAAGCGTATTGGTAAGATCGCCGTGTGTTCAGCAGGAACTGCAGATATTCCGGTTGCTGAGGAAGCTGCACAGACAGCGGAATATTTTGGTACAAATGTTGAACGTATTTATGATGTGGGAGTCAGCGGAATGCATCGTTTATTTTCCAGACTGGAGACGATCCAGAGTGCGAACTGTGTAATTGCAGTTGCGGGAATGGAGGGAGCTCTTGCCAGTGTGATGGGCGGTCTGGTGAGCAGACCGGTGATCGCAGTACCGACATCTGTGGGTTATGGTGCAAGTATGCATGGTCTTTCGGCACTTCTTACCATGATCAATTCCTGTGCGAATGGGATTGCTGTGGTGAATATTGATAACGGCTACGGTGCCGGCTATCTGGCAACGCAGATCAACCGTCTGGCAGCAGGTACAGATGAGAAAGGAAATTGATTATGGGAAAAACATTATATCTGGAATGTTATTCAGGGATAAGTGGTGATATGACGGTTGCGGCTCTTCTTGATCTGGGAGCTGACCGTTTAGTGCTGGACAGGGTGCTGAAGAGTCTTAAGGTATCAGGATTTGAGACAAAGATCAGCAGAGTTGTGAAGTCCGGAATAGATGCATGTGATTTTGATGTTGTGCTGGATAAAGATCATGAAAATCATGACCATGATATGGAATATCTGCATGGACATCATCATGAAGGTCATGAGCGCAATCACGCCCATGGCACAGGAACAGTGCAAGACCATCACCATCACGAACACCGTGGAATAAAAGAAATTACCTGTATTATAGAGCATAGTGCAATGACTGAGAATGCAAAGAAGATCGCATTGCGTATATTTGAAATTCTTGCAGAGGCAGAGAGTAAAGCACACAATGTTCCTGTGGATCAGGTGCACTTTCATGAGGTGGGAGCAGTGGACTCTATTGTGGATATTGTGTCTGTGGCAGTCTGTCTGGATGATCTGGATGTTACAGAGGTGATCGTTCCTGTTCTCTGCGAGGGACGGGGAACTGTCCGTTGTCAGCATGGCATCCTGCCAATCCCGGTTCCGGCAGTTGCAAATATAGTAAGTGCCAACCATTTACATCTGAAAATGACAGAGGTAGAGGGTGAGCTTGTAACGCCTACAGGTGCAGCGATAGTGGCAGCAGTGAAAACAAAAGATAAACTTCCGGAAACATTTGAAATCCAGAAGATTGGAATCGGTGCAGGTAAACGCCAGTATGAGTGTCCGGGAATCCTAAGGGCAATGATTATCTCACAGAGCGCAGAAATAGATGAAGAAAAGACTCAGACAGAAGAATTCAAAAACCCGGAAATCGGAAATAATCCGAAAGCTGAAAATCAGGAAACCAAAGATACGATTATCAAGATGGAGACAAACATTGATGACTGCAGTGGAGAAGTTCTGGGATTTGTGATGGAACGTCTGATGAAAGCCGGTGCCAGAGATGTGCATTATGTGCCTGTTTTTATGAAAAAGAACAGACCTGCATGGGTTCTGAATGTGATCTGTAAGGAAGAAGATATGGAAACGCTTCAGAATATTATTTTTGAAGAAACTACTACGATTGGAATTCGTTATAGCAGAATGGAACGTACGATTCTTCCCAGAGAAACGAGAACCCTTCCGACTCCATGGGGAGAAGTTCTGGCAAAGGTATGCACTTTGAATGGAAAAGAGCAGCTTTATCCGGAATATGAGAGCGTTGCACAGTTGAGCAGAGAAAAAGAGATCCCGTTTACAGAAATTTACCGTTATATTGTTTTGGCAAATAAAGACAAAGAATAACTTTCATATATGAACCCTTTGGTTTCCCTGAGAGTACTCCACGCGAAATCAAAGGGTACTTTTGTCTTGAAGTAGAGTTGTAAGAGCTGTATACTGCATGTAGTATGAAAGGAGAAAAGAAATGTTTTGTATTGGCATTTGCGATGATGATGAAGGACTCTGCGGGGAACTGGAAAAAATGCTTTATGATTATGGAAAAGAGAATAAACTTCAGATGAATATTGATATCTGGTATCAGGGAGAAAGCCTGTGCCGGTTCTTGAGAGAAAACAAGAAGATTCTTGATGTGTTATTTCTGGATATAGAATTACTGACAACAAATGGAATTGAAGTGGGACGTTTTATAAGAGAAGAACAGGAAAACATGGAAACTGCAATTGTTTACATTTCAGCGAACAGCAGTTATGCGATGGATCTATTTCGTGTACAGCCTACAGATTTTCTGATCAAACCTTTAGACAAAATAAAAGTTGGGAATGTCATGGACAGGATTCAGAAAATTTCAGAAGTCAGAAAAGGTATTTTCGAGTACTTTGGCAATGGATATTATTTCAAGGTGCTGTATAAAGATATTCTGTATTTCAGCAGTCAGAATAAAAAAGTGCATCTGGTTTTAAAAGACGGACAGAAAGAATTTAATGGCAAACTGAAAGAAATAGCAAAGAAAATTCCGGGAAATTTCATTCAGATTCATCAGTCGTACCTGATCAATTTTGATTATATCGAAGAATGTTCTTATGAATCTGTGAAAATGAAAAACGGAGATACAATTCCAATCAGCCAGCCATATCGGAAATCAGTGAGAAAGCAACTGGCGGAACGTGTGTGGAGGGACAGAGAGTAAATGTTTGCGTTGATAACTACATTAAGCACGAATCTTTTGCGTACATATATAATCTATCGCTTTATGAGGTTGTTCTTTTGGACAGATATTGAGGAAAAGAAAAAAGAAAGAGCCTGTTATGTATTGTTTTTTATTTTGACAGCAGGAGTGCATCTGATATTTTGTTCGCCAGGTATGAGTGTGATAACAAATATAGTGCTGATTTTTTTGATTACAGTGTGTTATGAAGGAGCATTGAAAAAGAAAATATTTGTGACACTACTTGTATATGGAACTAATATGGGATGTGATTTAGTAGCTGTTCATTTACTGACAGATTATTCAATAACAGGGAAAGTCGGTGAATGTGCTGCGTATATAACTGTACTATTATTGCTGATTTGCGATGTTATTTCAGAAAAAATCTTGATTAAGAATAAAGGAGAAGATAAAACTCCGCATGGGATGATACTGGCGGTTATTTCAGCACTTTGTCTGGCAGAATTGCTTATTGTTGAACAGGAACTAAAAAATCGTATCCTGCTGGTGTTATTTGGATGTTGTGTTTTGGCAGTTGTATTATTGATTTTCTATTTATATGATGTTCTGATAAGTGCGTATAAGAAACTGGAAGAACAATCTCTTATGGAAAAACAAATGCTCATTTATTCTCACCAGTTGGATGTGTTGATGCAATCGGAAGAGAAAGTAAAAGCTCTACGCCATGATATGAAAAATCATCTGGGAGAACTTGCATTTATGGTTGGAAATCAGAATAATGAAGAAATTCAGAAATATATACAGGACATGGGGGAGTATATGCAGAACCAGTCTGAACTGGTCAGTTGTGGGAACAAGAATCTTGACAGTCTGCTAAATTATCTTCTGGGACAGGCAAAAAAGAAACTGAATCATGTAGAGTATGAGGTACGGGTACCATCTGATTTGTGTATATCAGCATTTGAGCTGAATGTGATTTTGGGAAACCTGACAGAGAACGCAATAGAAGCAGCAGAACAGACGAAAGATAAATGGATGTCAGTGGATATATACTATGAAAAGGGCATCCTTTCCATGGAAATAAAAAACAGCTTTCAACATGAATTGGCTGTAGAGAAAAATAAATTATTGTCAACGAAGGAAGAAAAAGGACATGGCATTGGTCTTGCAAATGTCAGGAAGATGGTAGAGAAATATCAGGGATTTATGGATGTTTCGAATACAAATCAGATTTTTACTGTAAAGGTAATGCTGTACTTATAAATTATGTAGAATCTATGAAAGATAGTGTAGTGGTAGGACTGCGCTGTCTTTTATTTTGCAGAAAATTAGTCAAGAGGGAAAATATTGTGACAGAAAACCTTATAAAAAACCACAATATGTTTTCGAAAAACGAATTTCGCCAATTTATATATGAATTTCGCCATTTTAGAAAATTTTGCAATAAATATGATATTATTCAAATACAAAGTAAGAAGAAATGAAATATATGTGAAAGGAGAATGAGAAAATGAGAAAAGAATTAAAAAAAGTCATTGAAAAAATTGCGATTAAAGCTGCTTCTTCGAATGTAAATGAAACATGTTCATGGATTACATATCAACCCAAAGTACCAGAATCGGTAAAAAAATTAAAAAAACATTGATATGGAAATACAGACCTTTTCAGAAGAAGAAAAAGAAGAAATCATTCGATATGGACTTGATAAAATAAAAAATTCCTGCATGATGAGTGCTGTTACACTGCTGATGGGATATGCCTTTCATGTGTTTTTACAAAGTATAGTTTTTCTTATATGTTTTATTGCTTTAAGAAAATACGCAGGGGGTTATCATGCTGATACACAAAAGCGGTGTTATGTAATTTCTGTATTGATTATTGCGGTTGCATTATGGGCAACCAGATATAAGTCTGATAATAGTGTGTGTTTTGTTTTTATACAAAGTTTAAATTTTATAATTCTGTGTTTTCTTGTTCCTGTGGATAGTAAGAATCGACGTCTGGAACAGTGGGAAAAAGAAAGATATGGAAAAAAAGCAAAAGTACAAATATTTTGTATGTATATGTTGTGTTTGATTTTGTATTTGGATAAGAAACAAAGTATAGCTGTTGCTATTGGCGTGGCAAACCTGACAGTTGGAGGATGCGTATGTGCAGGAAAAATGAAAAATATTTTACTGAAACATAAAGAACAATTTAGAAGGGGGAAGTAAACTGGATAAAAAAACGGGATATTATCAATGTAGTAGATGTACTGCTATAAAAAAAGCTTGAAAGAATTGACACTGTTTGTGTGTATATATGTTTCCGGGTCATGAGATTTCAAGAGATGAAGATATCAAAATTTTGAAAAATACTGTGAGGATTTATGTAATTGATATAAATTTTATATCTTAAAAAGCAGTTTGAGAAT
>ERZ833782.1797-NODE-1797-length-16693-cov-19.273951_pt1 | contig 16693 bp, 21 predicted proteins | sample MGYA00519577_ERZ833782 | MGnify/ENA primary metagenome ERZ833782 (study PRJEB31850, sample SAMEA3708745) | human gut metagenome | biome: human gut; feature: human-associated habitat; material: faeces | place: China | collected 2014 ...
GTGGGGTGGTTAACTCGAAACCCCCTTGTACAGTTTCCCATTTGAACGTTTAACCTGTGCTATTAATTTGATTACATATTATAACTTTGTTAAAAAATAAACTATTGATAAAACTATTGACAAAACAATGGTTATCCTATATAATATAAGTATAAACAAAGAGATAAACAAGAAAAGGAGAAAGAACAATGAAAGAAATTATGGTAGCACCAGAAAAGTATTTAGACGAGATTAAGAAAAGGGCTTGTGCAGAATATTTAGCCGATAGAATTTCAGCGGAAGTTATTGGCGTTTCAATTGAAATTTATGAAGATATTCAGAAAGAGAAAATAGGGGAAGAAGTGATCAAAGTAAATGATATAATTAAAACAATTAAGAGACATGTTAAATATCTAAGTGAGGTAAATATAGAATCATCGGATTATAAAGCGTCTATTAGAATAATAAAAGGCATGATTGAATGCTTAGTTATTTTAGCCGATATGTCTTATAACGATGTTGTAGATTTAACAGGAATAAAAGATCTATACAAATTTCTGATATAAAATGTTTCACGTGAAACATTGACAGGTAAAAAGAAATGACTTTCATTCGGGTTCGAGTCCCGAGTTACCTTTTGACTAGTCGGTCAAAATAAAATAAAGAAAAGTGAGGAAATAAAAATGAAACAACAAGAAATTACTTTAGAGGAAAAATGGGATAAACTTTTAGAAATTGGCGTAGAAGAACAGACTTTGCAGGTTGTAACCGATATAAACGGGTTTAACCATGAAGCGTTAGAGGATATTTTGTATTGTATTACAGGATATAGAGATTTTAACGAATTATAATAATTTCTATTATAAAAATGTTTCATGTGAAACATTATAATAAGCTACCCTATCTATTACATGTAAATATAAAGGAGATTAAACATGAGAAAAATAATAGAAGAAATTAATGTTTATACATATAATGAATTACCAAAAGAAGCAAAAGGCAAAGTAAAAGAGTGGTATTTAACCGACGATAGTAAGGTCTAGGAATTTTTAGATATATGTAACAATGATCTTGAAAATCTTTTTTGTGGTGATTTACAACTACAATTTTCTTTGGGTTATTGTCAGGGTGACGGTGTTAATATCTATGGTTTAGTGCATGCAAAAGATATAATTAAATGTTTAGATGAGCACAAGGGCGGTGCGCTGTTTGCAGAATTTGAAAATGCGTTGTCAGATAAAGAGAAAAGAATAATTATTCACTATGAAATGCTGTGCGAGGAAATTGATCTTCTGGAAAATCGTCGATATGACTATTCATTATCGGATAGAATTAATATTGTAGACTGTTGGGGCTGTTTACTTGAAAATTCGATGTATAAAAATATTAATTATACTGTATTAGAAAAATTTGAAGAATTAGTTAGAAATATTTTCACTAAATTATGTCGGAAATACGAAGAATATGGTTATAGCTTCTTTTATGCAATAAATGATGACGAACTTTCAGAAATATGTAATTGTAATGGCTGGGAATTTTATATAGACGGAGGATTGTACATATAATGCACGAAATAACATTATTAATTTATGGCTTTGCTTGTGGGTACTTATACCACAAATACTTAAAAGAGAGGTATTAAAATGACTTATAAAAAATTAATTGAAACACAGATATCAACATTTTTACGATCAAAGTTAAAACACTCAAAAGTGTGGGTAAACATAGATAAGTACGACACACTCCGCGTCCACATCAACTCCGACTCGATTCACCCATTTCACTACGAAATCCGAAACGCGCAATCTAAACTTTCGGACAACGTAAAAATTAGCCAACTATCATATGAGTTAGTTAAGACTTACCAACAGCATATTTTATCATACTATTTTTACAATTATAATTGACATATTCGCATAAATATGCTATAATTATAAATGTAATAAAGAATTACACAAACCAATCTATTTATTACATTGCCATTGGCGGTAACTCAATCTTACCGCCACACCTTAGTGTAAATATTGGATATAGTGGCATGATTCAGTCTCATGAACCCTCATTGTTTCTCCTGTTTTGCTGGTGCCGCTTCTGGTTCGATTCCAGATTACACTTTTAATGTTTCACGTGAAACATTACACAAATACACAACAAAAAATAACGAAAAGGAGTAGCAGAAAATGGCAAGAGAAATTATGATCACAAGAACGATCACATCAACAAAAGCAAATGTCATGTGTTTAGACATTGAAGCAGGAGAACCGTTTAACGAAACGGTAGAAGTGGCAAGAACATACAAAGACGACGAAGCTTTGCTTAAAGCAGTAAAACCGCTGATTGAGACAGATACAATCAAAGCTGTGCACGTTGTAGACAAAGAAGTTGTTGAAACTCTTTACGGAATGCCAGAACAGGTATTCATTATGAACGCAAAAGTTATGCCACCGAGAAAACAGAAAACAGAAGCAGAAACAGAAGAATAAAATAATGTAAAAAGGAGATTTAAAACATGATTAAAATTAAAGAAACATCAAGAGACTTTACAGAGGTAGAACAGTATCTTATGACAATTGCACCGTCCGTTAAAGGGCTGAAAGACGTGGAAGACGGTACATCAATCAAAGTAAACGGTATAATGATCTTTGAAGACATCAAAGAATCAACAGGAGAAGCAGTAGAGATTATCTCAATTATCACACCAGAAAAAGAGGTATACTGTGGACAGTCAACAACCTTTAAAAGATCAATGAGAGATATCCAGAATATTATGAAAGATAAACCGTTTTCAATTATTAAAATTTCTGGTAAAACAAACGCTGGTAGAGATTATATCAATTGCACATTGGATATTAATTCTCTTTAAGAAATACATGAAAAAGGGAAGCTTTAATGCTTCCTTTTTTTGTTCTAAATGTTTCACGTGAAACATATTAAAAGGTGAGGTGTAAAACATGGCAAAGAAAAAATCAGAAATTCAACAGGAATATAAAAAAGAAAGAAATCGCATACAAAGGTTTATAAAGAGAGCAGAAAAACGTGGTTATATTTTTGAAGATAACATACTACCAAAAATACCAAAGCGTATCACAAAAAGTAGTGTAGCACGGTTGAAGAAATTAAAACCAGATACCCTATATAGAAAAGCATTGTATGGCGGAGAAGCAACACAAGGAGAAATTGTTACAGGACTAGAGGGAAGAAAAACAGAACGATCAAAACGAGCAAAGAAATCACAGCAAACTAGAAAAGTAAATAGATTAGCAGAGCAAAGATTTTTTACATCAACAGCAAAGACAGTATACCCACCAAAGTCAAACATTGTAATACCCGAACCAGAATCATATGATCATATACCAGACACAGGACAAGTTATTTTTGACAACACATATGAGGAGTATATATCAAGGTTATCAAGACCAATTACACAAATTGGGTTGTATGGATATAGATCATATGAGGCTTATAACGCGTCGTTAAGGGAAAGAGCTACTTTACAAACAATAACACAGAAAGAAGTAGCTGACGTTGGTAAGTCAAAAGTGGGATATAGAATAAGAGCATATTTAGAGTGGAAAGTGGTACTTGATTATGTGATGTATGGAAGTACATCTGAAGCGATTAATGCTGCTTCTCAAGAACTCGCTGATGCTATATCGAATAAAACATTAACATTAAAAGAAAGAAAAGATCTAGCTGAAGAAAGTGAAATAGAAGAAAACTGGGAGGGTGTATGATGTATCTAAGACAATACATTGAGTGGCTTATGAGACCTAGAGAAAATAGATATTTTATGTGTGATTTTGAAACAACAGTGTATAAAGGACAGGTAAGCACAGAAGTTTGGGCGTCCGCTTCCGTAGAATTATATACAGATGATGTTAAAATATTTCATTCTATCGATGAACAGTTTGAGTATTTTAAATCATTAAAAACAAACATAATAGCTTACTATCACAACCTTAAATTTGACGGATCATTTTGGGTATCATATTTAATGGTTGACAAACATTTTAAACAAGCGTTAGAAAAAACAGGTGAAAAAGAAACTGATGTAAAATGGAAAGATAAAAAGTACATGTTAAATGGTGAATTTAGAATCAGTGTTTCTGATAAGGGGCAATGGTATTCTATCGTTATAAAAGTAGACGGTAAATTTATAGAGATTAGAGACTCTTTAAAATTACTACCATTTTCTGTAAAGCGTATTGGGGAATCTTTTGGAACAAAGCACAAAAAACTTGACATGGAATACGAGGGATTTCGTTATGCAGGGTGCGAGATTACACCAGAAGAAAAGAAGTACATTGCAAATGATGTTCTTGTAGTAAAGGAAGCATTAGAAATTATGTTTAACGAGGGACATAATAAGCTAACAATAGGATCATGTTGTTTAGCTGAATACAGAAATATATGTAATCATTCTGTAAATTCAGTTTATGACTATGAAGAAATGTTTCCAGACTTATACGATATAAAAATAGACGAAAAAATTCATGGTGTTGATAACGCTGGTGAATGGATAAGAAGATCGTATAAAGGTGGTTGGTGCTATTTAGTAAAAGGAAAAGAGAATAAAATATACAATAACGGCACAACTGCTGATGTTAATTCACTATACCCTAGTATGATGTCGTCAGAATCTGGTAACAGATACCCAATATTTTATCCGACATTTTGGGACGGAAACTATATACCAGATAAAGCTTTAGAAGAAGATAGCTACTTTTTTATTAGAATAAGAACCCGATTCTACATTAAAAAAGATAAGTTACCGTTTATACAGATAAAAGGAAATTTTTTGTATAAGGGAACAGAAGCATTGGAAACATCAGATGTATATGATAAAGAAACTGGAAAATATTGCCCTTACAGAATAGAGGAAGATGGGTCAGTAGTGCCTAATATAATTGAATTAACCTTAACAATGACTGACTATTATTTATTAATTGATCATTATGAATTGGTTGATTTTGAGATATTAGACGGATGCTATTTTTATTCACAAGTTGGCATATTTGACGAGTACATAGATAAGTATAAAAATAAAAAAATAGGATCAAAAGGGGCAAAAAGAGAGTTAGCAAAACTATTTTTGAATAACTTATATGGAAAGCTAGCTAGCAGTACAGACTCTTCTTTTAAGATTGCTTATGTTAAAGAGGATAAATCAATAGGTTTTATACCAGTAACAGAGCATGAAAAAGAAGCAGGATATATTGCTTGTGGTTCTGCTATTACAAGTTATGCTAGAAATTTTACAATTAGGGCGGCTCAGAAAAATTACTATGGTAAGGATAAGCGAGGATTTATATATGCAGATACAGACAGCATTCATTGTGATTTAGAACCAGAGGAAATAACAGGAATAAAAGTACACGATAAAAACTTTTGCTGTTGGAAACTTGAAAGTTGCTGGGATAAAGCAATTTTTACTAGGCAGAAGACTTATATAGAACACGTTGTAAAAGAAGATTTAGAACCAATAGAAGAACCTTATCACAATATTAAATGTGCAGGAATGCCAGATAAATGTAAAAACTTATTTGCTTTATCAATGACAGGTAAGCAAGTTATTTCTGGTTACACAGATAAAAGTACAGGTAAACATAAAGAATGGACAGAAGATGAAAAAGTGTTCTTATTTGATGAAAATGAACAACCAATAGTCAGAGACTATTCTGATTTTAAAGTTGGTTTATGCGTACCAGATAAGTTACGCCCTGTGCGTATACGAGGTGGGATATTACTTGTAGATACAACATATGAAATGAGGTGAAATAATATGCTAAGATTAAAGGATATAATAGAAAAATCAAGACATCTTACAAATGATAATTTTGCTCTATTTGTTGATGGTATTTTAAGAATACAAGAATGCAATAGAGAAGAATTTAATAATTATATGATAAAATATAATGCAACTAATATTTTAGACATAGCTGAATCTATTTATTTTAATAAAGTGTATGTTTATACAGATATTAAAAATAAAAGTGTTAAAGAATATATTAATGAGGTGTGCGGAATGAATAGAAAAGATATTTACGCGGGAATAGCTAAAGTTTGTGACGTATTAGAATTAACTTTACAAGGCAATATATTAAATAGCACTATTATAGATTATGAGGGTAAATCAATAGGGTATTATAAAATTATAGATAATGAAATTTGTTTTTATAAGAACGATAATCTCATCACAGTAGTAGATAAAAATGAAATGGACATTATGCTTATACAAATTTCATCGGCAGTAACAAATTTATATAACATTTCAAATGGTTCAATAAGTTAATAAAAATAATAGAGCAGAGTAATCAATGATTAACATCTGCTCTATTTTATATCAATATCCAACGAGATAATCAAAGCCTACTAGCATGATAGAAAATAGTCTGGCACTATAATTTCAAGTGTGCTATCCAGATCTAACAATGATATGCACGTTGGTTGATACCGTATAAAGTTAATAAGATAATGCAGATAAAACAGCTTCTTTACAACGTAAGTCTTTAAATCTGAAACATCCTTTTTCAAAATAATATCTCATATTTAAAAGCAAGTAGTCATTTTTTCTAAGCATTACAAAATTTATGTTGTGATCTTCCGTTGTAATACTAATTCTGGTAGGATATGTACTATCTGCTTTATCGTCACAATAAACCACACCATAATCTGCAAATTCACGAATTGCATAATCAGTACCTTTATATCTAAGAGTACAGATATAATCACTTTTACCAACTGGTTTTTCAATGAATGTTTTGTTATCATTTAGGTACACACATTCACTGCTATAAGCGACATAATCATTTCCAGAAAACGCTCTGTTAAAAGCACTTTCTTTTTGCGCTTTACTGGCACTCTCATTAAATCCCTGCTCAAGTACAAACCCATCACCTCTAAGGAATTTTGTTTCATCCCTTAATCTTGCACTGATCCCCATTTCTGTATAATATGGGTTTAACAAACTAACTGGGTTACTAAGCATGATCAAAGGAACATACCGCACCTGTTTCCCTTGCCCTCTGGCAATACTGGTATGAATACTGATCAACTTTTTTACTTCATCTGCGCAGTAATGATTCGTCTCACTCTGAAATTCATCCATTAGCATACGTTGAATATCTGAAAAGAAGTGACTGTATTTTTTAATCTGGTCAGCACTGTTGATACTAACAGCATACCCACACTGAATTAATACTTCTTCATCATCTAATTTAAACAGGTACAATTCATGAAAAATACCTTTTGCTTTTCTCTTTGAAAGCATTCCGTATTCTGGAAAGAATAAAGACCCTATATCATCAAAGAATTTTTCTGCTACATTATCCAGTTCATAATTATAGCGATAAACAAGACAAAATTTTTCTTCATATTTTAAAAAACGGTTCATAAGATATCTACTAAAATAGGTTGTCTTTCCACCGCTTCTGTTTGTTGTACACATAAATATTTCTGGTTTTTCACCATTAATGTCTAACATAGACAATAATTTTGTTCCGTCATAATATTCTGACATTTTGATTTTCACCTCATTTCTATAATTAATTATAACAAGCCTATTGCAAAAAGTCAATAAGTATGCTATAATAAAATAAAAAAGGTGGTGAGGTAAAGTGGAAGAATTTTACCCTATTATTATTGCACTTATTTTTAACTTGTTTGATTTAATCAGTGGACTTATTTCAGCGGTTAAAAATAAAGACTTGCAATCAGCTAAATTGCGTGATGGACTTTTCAAAAAAGTAGGATTCATTATGTGTTATGTTTTAGCGTATATTGTAGATTATTACGGAACATTTATAGGATTAAATTTAGGTGTTTCAATTCTACCAATTATTGTACTGTACACATGTACAACTGAATTAGTTTCTATTCTGGAAAATATCAGCAAAATTAATTCAGATTTGCTTCCAGAAAAATTAATGGAACTGTTTCATATTAGTAAAGGAGAATAAGCATGAAAATTTATCTTTCACCCTCTGACCAATGGTCAAATATCTGTTCTGGTTCTGGACATAGTGAAGCATATCATTGCACACAAATTGCAGACGAATGCGCCATGTATTTAAGAGGTTATGGATATGAAGTATTAGTAGGAAATAATTCAGAAGACGGCACATACCCGAACCGTGTAACAGAATCAAACGACTGGGGAGCTGATTATCATGTTGCAATTCATACGAACGCAGGTGGTGGAGCCGGTACATTGGTAATGGCATACCCTAGCACAGTAAGTGACCCTTATGTTGCATCTGTATATAATAAGGTAGCAACACTTACACCGACATCAGATTACGGTATTCGAGCAGATGTAACACTGTATGAGATTTTAAACACTGTAGCAACATGTATTTACATTGAGTGTGAATTTCATGATACAGAAACCCTCGCACAGTGGATTGATGAAAATATTTCAGCAATCGGAAAAGCAATTGCAGACGGATTTGCAGAAGTAGATGGACTTACAATTAATAACGGAACAGGTAACAATCATACAGATAGTAATGTACTTTATAAAGTACAGTGCGGTGCTTTTAAAAACAGAAGTAACGCAGAAGCATTGAAGCAGTCACTTATTAACAATGGTTTTGAAGCAGTGATTAAGGTGGAATAATATGCCAGATATTAATAAAGCGTATACATGGGCAATTCAAACGTGTAATGCTCCAAACATTGGTTATTCTCAAACATATAGGAATCAACAGACAATTGGGGGTGTTACCTATTATGATTGTTCATCCTTTATTAATTATGCATTATTAGCAGGTGGGTTTGAAACGCCAAGTTATGCGCCAAATAGTAATGCGTTTACTACTTACACAGAACCAGACGAGTTATTAAGATTAGGATTTATAGAAGTTGATCCTAACGGTGAAATTCTTCCCGGAGATATTGGTGTATCAAGTTACCATACAGAAATGTGTTATGAAAAAGGAACTGGGTCAGCGATTTTTATGGGAGCACACACCGATTTAGCTCCGTTAGCAGACCAAGTATCTATTGGGAATTATACCCAAAGTTTTCCGAGAGTGTTTCGTTACGGTGACGGTGGTGCTTCTGGGTATGGTGCGAGTATTTATGTAGTATCAGCATTATGCGGAAACGCTTGGAGAGAATCTCACATCAATCCAGCACAAGAGGAAATAGACGGAGGCGGTGGGTTTGGTATTTTCCAGTGGACAGGTGGTAGAAGAACAGCATTAGAACAGTGGCTATCTGAAAACGGATATGAAAGAACATCACCAAAAGGACAGGTTGAGTATTTATTTGTAGAAGCTGACTGGTTAGGTGAGTTTGCAGGAATTACTTCATTGGATGAATTTATTAATTCGAGTAGTACAAATATACCAGATTTAACAGAAGCGTTTATGAAATGTTGGGAACGCCCTGCTGAATCAGATCCGTCATTAAGAATTGAATATGCAAACAAGTGTTATGATTTTATTCAAGAACATGCACAAGATTCAAGCATTAATTCGTGGGTGATTAAAAATGAATTATTAGAAGAACCAGATATTTTGAATAATGCAGTTATGATGCATCGGTTACTTAGTGCAGGTGGGGGTTCTGGTGGAACAGCAGGAAGTAAAAAATCAAAAATGCCTGTGTGGATGATGATACGTTATAGAATGTTTTGAAAGAGAGGTATTAATATGGCAGTAAAAACAAGAGAAGAATTGATTGAATCAATTAACACATTAATTGGTGAAGATACTTCTGATGTCAGCTTAGCAATTTTGGAAGACTTCACAGACACATACAATGATCTGTCGGAGAAAGCAAGTGATAACACAAAATGGAAAGAGAAATATGAGGAGAATGACAGTGAGTGGAGAGAAAAATATAGAAAAAGATTCTTAGAGGGAGACGGAAGAATCGAGGAAGAGGACACAGATGAACCAGATCCAGTTCCTACTAGGTACGAAGATTTGTTCACCAATAAATAATTTTAAAGAAAAGGAGATGTAAAAGATGCCGAGAAGAGTATCAGTTAGCACATTGAATGCTTCTACATTGGATATTCTGAATGTAATTCGTCAGAATGCTTCCTATGATTATCAGCAGAATGTGCCAGTAGTAAAAACCGCAAACGATATCCCGAAAGTCGGAGAGGTTTTGATGGGACAGCCTGCACTGGCTAACCAATTTATCAACGCACTTGTAAATCGTATTGCGATTGTAAGAGTGCAGAGTGCAACATTTAACAACCCGTATTCAATGCTCAAGAAAGGGTATATTGAGTTTGGTGAAACCGTAGAAGACATTTTTGTTTCTATTGCAAAGGGTGTAGACTTTAACCCAGAAAAAGCGAGAGAGCGTGAGTACAAGAGAACATTCCCAGATGTTCGTTCTGCTTTCCATGCTATGAACTGGAGAGTAATGTACCCTGTAACGATTCAGGATGAAGACTTGAAACAGGCATTTCTGTCTATGGACGGTGTTCAGAACTTGATCGCAAAAATTGTAGATGCTGTTTACACAGGTGCTGAATATGATGAGTTCCTGTTATTTAAGTATCTGTTGATCAAAGCAATTAGTCACGGTAAAATGAAACCTGTTGCTATTGGTGACGGAACAGACTTGAAAGAGTCCGCTGTGCAGTTCAGAGGTGTGTCTAACCTGTTGCCATTTATGTCTGGTGAATATAATGAAGTTGGTGTTAAAACAACAACGCCGAAAGACAGACAGGTAATTTTCATGGATGCTATGTTTAACGCACAGTTTGATGTGAATGTTCTTGCAAGTGCATTTAACATGGACAAAGCAGATTTCATGGGAAGACTGTTCTTGATTGATAACTGGACGAGTTTTGATAATGAAAGATTTGACATTATCAGAGCAAATTCTGACGGGATTGAAGAGGTTACATCAGAAGAGTTGGCGCTACTTGCTGATGTAAAAGCTGTGATTCTTGATGAAAACTGGTTTCAAGTTTATGACAACAATAACAAGTTTACCGAGAAATATTCTGCAAGCGGTTTGTACTGGAATTACTTCTACCATACATGGAAGACAATTTCAAACAGCCCGTTTAGCAATGCTGTTGTATTTGTTACTAACAAAGCAACGATCACAGCACCAGAATCAGTGACAGTAGAAATTTCTAGCAAGGATATCGCTGACGTTGGCACTGTATTTGTGCTTGAAGTGCAGGAAGATAACGCAACCTTGCAGAATGGCTTCTACGAATTTGTTCAGACAGAAGATGCTACAACAAAAGGAATTGCTATTCAAAAGTACGGTGCTGTAACATTCCCTGTTGGTCAGACAACTACGAAGCTACAGATGATTTATGGTGGTGTTGCTTATGAAGCAACAACTGAACTTACGACTGGTGAGAATGTAGGTGCTACTCTTACATTTAGCAAGTCATAATTTAAGTGTAACTATATCTTGTGCAATGGTGGGTGAAATATCCCACCATTAAATTAAAAAAGAGGTGATTGTATGAAAGAGTTTTATAAAGCAGATACAGTTGATGCTTTGGGAAATGTTCACGAAACAGTTGGTGAAAATGTGCGGTGTAAAGAAAATGTATTAGCTGTTTTGACTGGTAAAAATAGTATACCTTTGACAAAAGAAGAGTTAGCAGAAATTAAAAAATATTTAGGTATTGTAGAAGCACCGGTAAGTAGAGCAAGAAAAGCAACAAAATCAGAATAAGAAAAAGGTGATTTATATGTATGTAGAACCTAGTACAAACATTAGAATTTTAAAAGATGTGCCATTGGATAATACTTATGAACACACGCTATATTTTGAAAGTGTAACAGCTCAGTCTGAATACTTCACAAGTAAGGCAAAGTTTGTTTTGAGTAACCAGACATATCAGAGAGTGAATAGAGGGTATGCGAGGGTGCAGAAAACAGCAGATGAATTGTATGACTGTAATTACATGATGTTTCAGAATAGCGGTTTTGGTAATAAGTGGTTTTATGCTTTTATTACAGGCGTGGAATATATCAATAATGTTACTACGGAAATTCAGTTTGAGATTGACGATATGCAGACATGGTATTTTGATCATAGATTTGAAATGTCATTTGTTGAAAGAGAACATAGTGTTACTGATGAAATCGGTGATAATATTATACCAGAGGGTCTTGACTTAGGGGAGTATGTTTTTAATGGAAGTTATGCTGATTTAACAAATACGTTATTAGAAGAACTTATAATTGTTGTACTAATATCAGATGAACAGGAAGAACCTAATGCGGCACTGTTTGACGGTGTATATGGTGGGTGTCATATGTTTGTATATAGAACAGACACTTTAGATGCTGTTAAAAATAAAATAAATGAATATGTACAAAAACCAGAAGCGATTGTAGGTATGTACATGGCTCCTAGAGCGGCTTTTGATGCCGTAATAGGTGACATGGGTGAAGAAAATACAGGTAACACAGAGGGCGCAGTTATCACAATTACTACACCAGTTGCGGCTAATAAAAATATGAGCGTAGACGGGTATGTGCCAAAAAACAAAAAATTACTAACATACCCTTACAACTATTTTCATGTAGATGCTGGTGGAGAACAAAGCACAGCTTTTAGATATGAATTTTTTGATAACTTAAAACCAGAGTTTAAAATAGATACATGCCTAACTATGCCTGTTGAGTGCACGCTTAGACCTATACATTACAAAGGAAGTGTAGATAGGCTAAGCACAGAAGCGATCACATTAAAAAATTACCCGATGTGCTCATGGAGTACTGACGCTTTTAGAGCATGGTTAGCGCAAAACTCGTTGCCTATTTTAGGCACAACTGGTGCTATTGTTGCTGGTGCTACTGCCGCAACTACTTTCGGTGCAAGCATTCCGTTATTAGCTGGTTTAAGTGGAGCAAATGCTGTTGCTGGACTTTTAGGTAATGGCTATAAAGCAAGTATTCAAGCTGATATTACTAAGGGTAATTTGAGTCACGGCAACTCTAATATCGCTAGTCATACGCACAACTTTTATAGCGGTAGAGTTAGTATAAGTAAGCAGTACGGTAAAATGATTGACGATTATTTTACCATGTATGGTTATGCTACTAATCGTTGTAAGATTCCGAATTATAGTGCTAGACCGCACTGGAATTACTTAAAAACTAGGAATGTTAATTTAACTGGTAGTGTTCCAGCTAATGCTATGAATCATCTTTGTAAGATTTATGATAATGGTATTACATTCTGGAAGAATCCGAGTGAGGTGGGTGATTACTCACTAGATAACAGACCAGTATAAGTGAGGTGATAACGTGGGAAGACGAAAGACTTATTTTGATGAAAGTGCAATTCTGAATAATAGAACTTATGTACAGTATGTTAATAGATTAACTGAACTTGCAATCTCTATGTTTGAGTGGAAAGGACTACCTGAATCTGTTGATAGTAGGTACATTGAGTTACACCTCTTTTCTAATGGGTGTATGGTGTATTTCGATGATGAAGTGATGGGAAATCTTTGTCTTGATTGTACCTACAACGGCGGTTTAGATGTGTACGGGTATCCTATTTTAAGGAGAGCGTATAGTAGTTATAATGGGTATAACAGATTGTTAAAAGATAGTAACTCTGTTATTATCTGGAATAATCTTTTGCATATCCCTAGTGAAGCGGATATTAGAGCGTATGCTAGAAGATTGTGGATGTTAGATAGAATCATTGATGTAAATGCTAATGCACAAAAGACGCCTATCCTTGTACAGGGAAATGAAAAACAGAGGTTAAGTTTAGTTAATTTGTATAAGGAGTATGATGGAAACGCACCTGTTATTTTTGGTGATAGTTCTTTGAATACAGAGGGGTTGAAAAGTATTAGCACTGGTGCTCCTTATGTTGCAGATAGAATTTATGAATTGAAGACTCAGATTTGGAATGAAGCACTGACGTATTTGGGTATTAGTAATATTAATATTCAGAAAAAGGAAAGATTGATAACTGACGAAGTTACGAGGAATCAAGGTGTAACTGTTGCTAGTCGCTATAGTAGACTTGAAGCTAGACGACAGGCTGTTGAAAAAATTAATGTTATGTTTGGAACTAATATTGAGGTTAGTTATAGGGGAGATTATCAAGAAATTAATCCAGAAGATGTGTTTAATAATGAAGAGAATGGCGGTGATAGTGATGAGTAAGTATACAACAGAGGTAAGGTTTATTTGTGAAAACTTTGCTGGGTTAAGTGAGAGTACTGATGGTAATAGTGTAGATGAAGTTTTGGAGAAAAGCTGGAGTAAGGTGTTTGATAGTGGTGTGAATTTCTTCGACGAAGAGTATAGGAAAGTGCTTTGTAAGAAGGTTTTGAAGCATTACTATACTAGGGAAATTGGATGTGAGACGGTCGGGTTGTGGAAACTTTGGATGAATACGAAGTTGGAAGAGATCATGCCGTATTATAATCAGTTGTATGAGAGTGAGTTAATTAAATTTGACCCTATGGCTGACACTAAGGTTGAGACTAGCGGAAATAGAAGAGGGAATAGTGATAGAGATAAGAGTGGTACTGAAAACACGAATGATAAAAGGGATATTTCTGGTACTAGTGATATGAATAAAAATGTTAATAATAGTGGTAGTAGTGAAAATAATACTGATAGATCTACTCACGGTGATAGTGTTGAAAGAGACTTGTATAGTGATACACCGCAAGGAAGTTTACAGAATGTTGAAAATGAAACGTACTTGACGAATGCTAGAAAGGTTAGTAATGATAGTAATGGTACAGATAATATTACTAGTAATGATACATTTAATAGTAACAGTGTAGATAAAACTACAAATACTAATACAAGTAATGATGTGTTTACAGGAAAGCGAGATAGTGCAGAAAATGAAAGTATTAATAGCACAGAAGATTATGTTGAAAGTATTATAGGTAAACGAGGAAGTGGAAGTTTTAGTAACTTATTGAATGAATTTAGGAAAACGTTTCTTAATATTGATATGATGGCTATTAATGAATTTGAAGAAATGTTTTTTCAATTGTGGTGAGGTGATAACATGATAAATAAAATTAGATACTATTGCCAGAAAATACTACCGTTAGTATACGACGACAGTTTAAGTTACTATGAAGTATTATGCAAGGTAACAAATAAATTGAATGAGGTTATTGAATCTAATAATAATTTAGCTACAGAGTGGGAAGATTTTAAAAATAATTTTAACACTAATTTATTTAACACTGTTAATAAAATATTAACGGAGTGGTTTAATGATGGATCAATAGAGGGTCTAGTGAAAGCTAACTTAATTGAGAACCAATTTGCCGGAAAAACAGTTGCTTTTATTGGTGATTCTACTGTGTATGGTGATGATACAACAGGTGGGCAAACAAGCGTTACATTACCTAGTGCATTTCAATCTATGACAAATTGCAAAAGCTTAAATTATGGTTCTAATGGTATGACCGTTACAGGAAAAACAGGTAACACATTATACACTAAATTAGAAAGTTTAAACCTGAATAATGCCGACTATATAGTGGTGTTATGTGGGTATAATGACTGGAATACTGCACAGCCTATTTCAGAAATCAGCGGTGTTACTAATTATGGGAATTTTAAAAATTCTCTATATTACAACCTTAAAACAATTATCAATAACGCTAAAAGTAGTGCTAAAATTTACATGTGTACTATGTTACCGTCTGGACAAAGTGTGCAGGGTATTCCTAACAAATTTAACGTACTATGTGAAAGCTACGTTAATGCTGTTTGCGACACTTGTTATAAATTAAATATACCTGTTATTAATTTGTTTAAAAGTGTCAACATTAACTTAGGTAACTGGAACGAATTACTTATTGATATGACACACCCAACTAGTGAAACATACAAAATGATTGCCGAAGCTATGATTTATGCTATGGGTAGTGGAGAATGTTGGAATAAAATTGATTACACAGGTGATAATATTATCGGTATCAGTGATTTTAAATCAAAAGCTAATAGTCTTAGTGTTAATGTAAATACTAATAGTTTTACATTTTCTGGAGAAACTCAAAGTGCTATTAGTTATGTAAACTATTCGCTACTTAGGGGTCAGTATACGGTAGGCGCAGAAGTATATAATAATGACACTAATAAACATACATTGCAGTTAAAAATTGATGGTAATATTGTTTATCAAACAACACTATTAAATGGTAAAAATTATATCCACGATATGATAAGATTAGCTGAAAGTTATTACAATAAACCTATCACAATACTTATTAGTGATATGACTACACAATCACCTAGTATAGAGATAAATAATTTCTATATTATTAAAGGATTAGTTGAAAGTTATAATAACGTAGGCATTAAAAAATATAGTGGAACACTGTTAAACGGAAAAGGTACAGTAGAATATAATTATCTTAAAGATTATGTAACCGTTAATATTGATTACACAACAACAGCAAGTGTTACTTCTGGAAATAAAATTTCAAACTTAAGATGTGGCGCAAGTTCTGGTGTAAAAAATAGGCAATTTGTTGAAGCATATGACTTAGACACATATGAAAGATATGTACTTGAAATTACAACAGATGGAATAATTACAAGAACTAATATAAATGAGCGTAGACATTTAGTTTGTAAAAGTGTTATACTGTTGTAAGAAAATTATGTATAGAGCAATCATTTTTGGTGCAGAATGGTTGCTCTTATTTTTGTTTAAGGTGTATGATTTTAGTGTACAACTGTGCGAGGGTGTTTCGAGTTAACCACCCCAC
>ERZ833782.1867-NODE-1867-length-16149-cov-4.868398_pt1 | contig 16149 bp, 10 predicted proteins | sample MGYA00519577_ERZ833782 | MGnify/ENA primary metagenome ERZ833782 (study PRJEB31850, sample SAMEA3708745) | human gut metagenome | biome: human gut; feature: human-associated habitat; material: faeces | place: China | collected 2014 ...
CCCACAAGCGCCTCATCGACATCCTCGACCCCACCTCGGGCACCGTTGATTCGCTTATGCGTCTCGACCTCCCCGCTGGCGTCGACATCGACATCAAGCTCTAAGCGATATCGCTCATAGCTTAAAGGGCCCCGCTGCCGTTACGGTAGCGGGGCCCTTTTGTTTTGCATGATGGGTTTGGATCGCCGGGTAAGGCTGCCGAGCGGCTGGCTGTGGCGACCTACTCACTCAAGGGGCGCAATGACGCTTCCTCAAAATGGAAGGATCGCACGCCGTCCTCCGTTTCGATGCACGCACGACCAAAGCCATCGACCGTTTTAAAGATGCCTCGCGCCAGCTCGTCACCGGCAGGGGAGCGGGCGATAACGTGCTTTCCAATCCAATTGAGGTGAGCGACATATTCGCCGTGGACGGGCGCGAGCGGTCCGGTGTTTTCTTCCATGGCGTTGAGGCGTTCTGCCCAGGCATCTATAGCGTCTATAACTGCGTGATAGACCTCATCGAGGAGCATGTCGACAGCTGGAACGTTCTCGTTAAGGTTCGAGAGACCGATTGCCGGCAGGCCGCCATCGGGCACCTCTTGGGGCGCATAGTTCACATTGACACCAATGCCACAGACGGCGAAAGGTTTGCCTTCGTTATCGCGTGCGGCCTCGACCAGAATGCCGCCGAGTTTGCGTCCACGCGCGACCAGGTCGTTGGGCCATTTGAGGCCAATCTCGTTTGCAAGACCCTGTTTTTCGAGCGCCTCGAGCACCGCTAGGCCGCTGACGGCAGCAAGACCAGAGTACTTCGCAGGATTAACGCATGGACGCAGGACAATCGAAAGCAATAGGTTGCCGGCGGTTGAATCCCACTTGTGGCCGCGCCGGCCGCGTCCTGCTGTCTGAGCCCGGGCGGCAAGTCCTGTGCCGTGCGGCGCTCCCTGTTTTCCTGCTTCGAGCAGGTCATCGTTGGTCGATCCGGTTACGTCGACTATCGTTAATTTGGCATCCATAACGGCTGCTACCTCCTTAATGAATAAGTGAATAACGCAATGGTGTCGAGAGAGACACAATGTGAAGCCTTTGTCGCATTTGGACAATTTAATGTTAACACGTTAACAACGACTGAAATGCGCTATCCTCTCTTGGTCGATGTAAACACGTCAACAACTCAAAGGAGGTTAGTGATGGGTTTCACGATTCTTGGAACAGGCTCGGCGCTTCCTAAGCGCAGTGTTTCCAATGACGAGCTGTCCGAGTTCCTCGATACCTCGGATGAGTGGATTTTTACCCGCACAGGTATTAAGAGTCGCCACGTCTGCACCACCGAGTCACTTGACGACCTTGCCGTAGCGGCGAGCGAGCGGGCACTTCAGGTGTCCGGAATCGACGCGAGCCAGTTGGATCTGATCGTCTGCTCGACGACGACGGGTGACCACCTTGTTCCCGCCGAGGCGTGTGCCGTTGCTGAGCGACTGGGCGCGACGTGCCCTGCCTTCGATGTCTCGGCTGCCTGCGCCGGCTTCGTATTTGCGCTCGATGTTGCCGAGGGCTATATCGCCCGAGGACGAGCCAAGCATGTGCTTGTCGTTGCCGCCGAGCAGATGACGCGCGCGCTCGACTGGACCGACCGCGCCACCTGTGTGCTCTTTGGCGATGGGGCAGGCGCCGCGGTGATTGAGGCTGGGGGAGACAGCCCCCTTGCCGTTGAGCTTTCGACGGCGCCCGACGTCGAGACGTTGTGCGTTCCCGGTCTGGTCGGCACCTCGCCGTTTAAGGCCTCCGCAGATAGCGAGAGTGTGCTGTCCATGAATGGCCGCCGCGTGTTCAAGTTCGGCGTCAACGCGATTTGCGACACGGTCCATAAGCTTGCGAGCGATGCGGGCATTTCGGTCGAGGACATCGACCATTTTGTATTCCATCAGGCTAACGAACGAATCCTGAGTCAGGCGGTCAAGCGCCTCGGTGTGCCAGACAAGCGCGTGGTTCGAACGCTGCGCGAGACCGGCAACATTTCGAGCGCATGCATTCCGCTTGCCCTCGACCGGCTGGCAAACGCCGGTGCACTTCACACGGGCGACACCATCGCCCTCGTTGGATTTGGCGCCGGTCTGGATATAGGTGGCTATCTACTTCGTTGGAAGTAGTCGCACATAGGAAATAAAAACGCCCCTAGGGCACAAACAAAGGAGAACTACCATGGCAGATCAGAAGACCTTCGAGCGCGTTTGCGATGTTATCCGCGAGACCGCCGGTCTTGACGACGTCGAGATGAAGCCCGAGTCCACGCTCGAGGAGATTGGTCTCGACAGTCTGGGCACCGTCGAGATCCTCGTCGCCGTTGAGGACGAGTTTGGCATCCAGCTCGATACCGAGGAGAACCCCAAGACGGTCGGCGAGTTCGCCGATACGGTCGAGGCGGCATTGGAGAAGTAGAGATGCTCAAGACTCCTCTCTGCGATCTGATCGGCATCGAAAAGCCCGTGTTCCAGGGCGGTATGGCCTGGATCGCCGACGCCTCGCTGGCGTCCGCAGTGTCCGAGGCGGGCGGCTTAGGGATTATCGCGGCCATGAACGCCGACGCCAACTGGCTGCGCGACCAGATTCATGAGCTGCGCGCCAGGACGGATAAGCCCTTTGGCGTCAACGTCATGCTCATGAGCCCGTTTGCCGACGAGGTCGCGCGGGTCGTGATTGACGAACGGGTGCCGGTCGTCGTGACGGGTGCCGGCAATCCCACCAAGTACATGAAGGCGTGGAACGAGGCGGGCATCAAGGTCATCCCGGTCGTTGCCTCGGTGGCGCTGGCGCGTCTCGTGGCGCGTCGTGGAGCCACTGCCGTGGTTGCCGAGGGTACCGAATCAGGCGGCCATATTGGCGAGACCTCGACGATGGCACTGGTGCCACAGGTTGTCGATGCGGTCGATATTCCCGTGGTTGCGGCTGGCGGTATCGCCGATGGTCGCGGCGTGGCGGCCGCCTTTATGCTGGGCGCCGCCGGCGTGCAGGTGGGTACGCGCTTTCTGATCGCAGATGAGTGCACCGTATCGGAGCAGTACAAGGAGATGGTCCTGAAGGCCAACGACACCTCGACGCGTGCGACCGGCCGCTCGACGGGACACCCGGTGCGTGCCCTCAAGAGCCCCTTCACTAACGCCTACGCCAAGAGCGAGGCGGCGGGCGTAAGCGTCGAGGAGCTCGGGGCCATGGGCACGGGCGCCCTTCGCAAGGCCGCCAAGGACGGCAATTACGAAGAGGGCTCGTTTTTGTGTGGACAGATTGCCGGCATGGTCAACGAGCGCCAAAGTGCACGTGAAATCGTTGACGACCTGGTCGATGGCGCCGAGCACGTCCTGAAGGGTGCGTGCGCATGGGTGGCGTAGCGTTTCTGTTTGCCGGCCAGGGCGCCCAGCACCCCGCGATGGGCGTCGACCTGATCGAGGCATCGCCGGCGGCCGCCGAGGTGTTCGCCATTGTCGACGAGGTGCGCCCGGGGACCAGTGAGCAGTGCCGAAGCGCCTCCAAGGAGGAACTCTCGCAGACCGAGAACACGCAGCCGTGCGTGTTCGTTCACGATCTGGCAGCGGCTGTCGCCCTGCGTGAGCGCGGCGTGGTACCTGCCGCCTGTGCGGGTTTTTCGCTTGGCGAGGTCGCCGCGCTCACCTTTGCGGGGGCGTTCGATACGCGAGCGGGCTTTGAGCTCGTGTGCGAGCGCGCGGCGCTGATGGCCGCGGCTGCCGAGCGCCATCCGGGCGGCATGCGCGCCGTCATCAAGCTCGATGCGGCGCAAGTCGAGAACCTGGCAAAACAGGCCGGCGAGGACTGCTGGCCGGTCAACTACAACAGTCCGCAGCAGACGGTTGTTGCCGGAGCGCCCGAGGCGCTGCAGGAGCTCGACGTCCTAGTAAAAGAGGCTGGCGGCCGCGCTATGAAAGTCGCGGTGTCGGGCGCATTTCATAGCCCCTATATGGCCGAGGCGACTGAGGGGCTGGCGACGTATATCCAAGCCGGCCACGCGCCGTCACCGCTGCTGATTCCGGTCATGGCAAACATGACGGCGGCGCCCTATCCGGCGGACCCGCGAGCGGCATCGGATGTCTTGGCCAATCAGGTGAGTCATGCCGTTCGTTGGGTCGACACGCTGCATGCTCTGCAGAATCAGGGCATCGACACGTTTATTGAGGTCGGCCCTGGCAAAACGCTGTCGGGCCTGGCCAAGCGTACGCTGAGCGACGTTCGCGTGTATTCGTGCGAAACGGCCGAGCAGGTCGCAGCTATTGCCGACGAGCTCGCATAGTCCACAGGGCTGTAACCCGAAAGGAATGACATGGGCAACTTGAACAACGGCGCGCTCGAGCGCAACGACTCACGTCGTGTGGCACTGGTCACGGGCGGCTCGCGGGGTATCGGCCGCGCCTGCGCTGTCGGTCTGGCGGAGGACGGCTTTGATATCGCCGTCGTCTATGCCGGCAGCGTCGATGCGGCGCGCAAGACGTGCGAAGCCTGTGAGGCGGTTGGCGCCACGGCACGCGCATATCAATGCGACGTGGCCGATCCCGCTGCTGTCAACGCGTGCGTGGAAGCGGTCCTCAACGACTTTGGTTCCATTTGGGCGCTCGTCAACAACGCCGGCATCACCCGCGATGGCCTGCTCATGCGCATGGGCGATGACGCATTCGATCGCGTGCTCGATGTCAATCTCAAGGGAACATTCAATATGACGCGCGCGCTCACCAAGACCTTTATGCGCCAGCGCGGCGGTTGCGTCGTCAACATGAGCTCGGTCGTGGGCCTGATGGGCAATGCCGGACAAGCCAACTACGCTGCTTCCAAGGCGGGCGTGATAGGGCTTACCAAGGCGGTGGCGCGCGAGCTTGCGCCTCGTGGCGTACGAGCGAACGCGGTCGCTCCCGGGTTTGTCGAGACAGATATGACGGCAAAGCTCTCGGAGAAGGTGCGTACGGCAACCGAGGAACAGATTCCCCTTAAGCGCATGGCACGTCCCGAGGAAGTGGCCGGCGTGGTGCGCTTTCTGGCGAGCGATGCGGCTTCCTACATTACGGGCGAGGTTGTACGCGTCGACGGCGGAATGGCGATGTAGAAACCAGGGCCGAAGAACGGCTTGGATGAGGAGACCATGATGGAACAGAGAGTTGCAATCACCGGCATAGGTGCCGTATCGCCGCTCGGCAACACGGCGCTTGCCACTTGGGCGGCTATGTGCGCCGGCACGTGCGGTATCGGCCCGATTACGCACTTCGATACGGATGCGTTTGCTGTCAAGGTGGCGGCCGAGGTCAAGGGCTTTGACGGCAACGAGTACTTTGGTAAGCACGATGCCAAGCACCTCGACCCCTGCGTTCAGTTTGCGATGGCGGCTTCGGACGAGGCCATGCACGATGCGGGCCTTGATGTCGAAGGCGCCATCGATCGCGAGCGCCTGGGCGTCTACGTGGGTTCAGGCGTGGGCGGCATGCAGACACTCGTCGACAACGTCCACACGATTGCCGATCGAGGGCCTCGCCGTGTATCACCCTATATGATTGCGATGATGATCCCCAACATGGCTTCGGGCAACATCGCGATTCGCCATAAGGCAAAGGGCCCGACCCTACCCGTCGTGACTGCCTGCGCGACTTCTGCCCATGCGGTGGGTGAGGCGTTCCGCGCCATCAAGCACGGCTATGCCGACGCGATCCTCGCGGGCGGCGCCGAGGCCGCAATTATCCCCGATGCCGTTGCGGGCTTTACGTCCTGCCGCGCATTGACCACCAACCCCGATCCCGCGACGGCCTGCCGTCCGTTCGATGCAGACCGCGACGGCTTTGTGATGGGCGAGGGCGCCTGCGTGCTCGTGCTCGAGAGCATAGAACATGCGCAGGCGCGCGGTGCGCACATTTACGCCGAGGTCGTGGGCTACGGCAACACCGATGATGCCTATCACATCACGAGCCCCGATCCCGAGGCTGCCGGCATTGCCCGTGCGATATCGCTGGCGGTGGCCGAGGGCGACGTTAAGCCTTCCGAGGGCCTCTACATCAATGCCCACGGCACATCGACCAAGCTCAACGATTCGTCCGAGACGGCGGGCATTAAGCGTGCGCTCGGCGAGGACGCGGCGCGCGCCGCGCACGTCTCGTCGACTAAGTCGATGACCGGCCACATGATCGGCGCCACGGGTGCCATCGAGGTCATGGCCTGCGCCATGGCGCTCGAGCAGGGCGTGGTGCCGCCGACCATTAACTACCACACGCCCGATCCCGCCTGCGATCTTGACTACACGCCTAATCGCGCGGTTCGCGTCGACCTTACCTGGGCGCTTTCGACCAACCTGGGCTTTGGCGGGCACAATGCCGCCATCGCGCTGCGTAGATATACGAGGAGCTAGAGCATGGATTCCAAAAGACTTGCCGAGATAGCCGATGTTATGGAGGACCGCGGCCTCACGCGCGTACGCGTTGAGGAGCCCGATGGCACCGCGGTCGAACTCGAGCGCGCGAGCGCCGCGCAGCCGGTTGCCGTGCCCATGCCTATGCCGGGTGCCGTGACTGCTCCGGCGGTGGCTCCTGTCGCCATGCCTGCCGCCGCACCGGAGCCCGCCGCGCAGGCGCCTGCCGCCGCACCGGAGCCTAAGGGCACCGAGGTGACCGCTCCCATGGTCGGCGTTTTCTATGCTGCCCCGGCGCCGGGCGACGAGCCGTTTGTGCACGTGGGCTCCAAGGTCAAGGCCGGTGAGACCCTCTGCATCATCGAGGCCATGAAGGTTCTCAACGAGGTGACGGCCGAGGCAGACGGCGAGGTGCTCGAGATCTGCGTGGCCGACGGCGACCTCGTGGAGTTCGGCAGTTGCCTTATGAGGATCGGATAGGTGATGTCCATGAACAAAGAAGAGCTCAAGAAGCTGTTGCCGCATCGCGAGCCGATGCTTTTGCTCGACGAAGCCGAGCTGGTGGGCGACGAGGCCCACGGCAAGATCACGATTACGGGTGACGAGTACTTTTTGCAGGGGCATTTTCCGGGAAACCCGGTAGTCCCCGGCGTGATTCAGTGCGAGATGCTCGCCCAAAACTGTTGCGTGCTGCTGATGGGCGACGAGGAGGCGCGCGGCGCGACGCCGTTCTATACGAGCCTCGATAAGGTGCGCTTTAAGCGTCCGGTGCGCCCGGGCGACACGGTTGATCTGGTGTGCAACATCACGCGTGCGCGCGGGCCGTTCCGCTTTGCGACGGGTACTGCGAGCGTCAACGGTGAGGTTTGCTGCCGCGCCGATATGTCTTTTGCACTCATGCACGAAAGTTAAGGAAGGCTCATGTTCGACAAAGTGCTCATCGCCAACCGCGGCGAAGTCGCGGTCCGTGTTATCCGTGCGTGCCGCGATATGGGCATCAAGACCGTCGCCGTTTATTCCACGGCCGATGCGGACGCGCTGCACGTGCAGCTTGCCGACGAGGCGTATTGCATCGGTGGCCCGCGTCTTGCCGAGAGCTACCTCAACGACGATGCCGTGCTCACCTGTGCCGTAAAGTCGGGCGCCAAGGCAATTCATCCCGGCTATGGCTTTTTCTCCGAGAAGGCGAGCTTCGTGCGCGACTGCGACAAGTATGGCCTGACGTTTGTCGGTCCTTCGGCCGAGGTCATCGACAGCATGGGCGACAAGGACGCCGCACGTCGAACGGCTGCCGCGGCGGGCGTGCCCATCGTGCCGGGCTGCGATTTGCTCAAAAGTCCCGAGGAGGCAACAGCCGAGGCCGAGCGCATCGGCTGTCCCGTGCTCATCAAGGCGCGCGCAGGCGGTGGCGGCCGCGGTATTCGCAAGGTCGAGCGCGTGGAAGATGCGGCAAAGGCGTTCATCGAGGCGCGTGCCGAGGGCGAGGCCGTCTTTGGCGACGGCGAGTGCTACATGGAGAAGTTCGTCGCGCCGGCGCACCATGTCGAGGTGCAGATTATGGCCGATAAGCAGGGCCATGTGTTTTCGCTCGGCGAGCGCGAGTGCTCGGTTCAGCGTCGCAACCAAAAGCTGATCGAGGAGAGCCCCGCGCCGTGCCTCGACGGACGCGATGATATTCGCGCGCGCATGCACAAGGCCGCGCGCGACCTGGCTCGTGCCGTTGGCTATGAGGGCGCTGGCACCATCGAGTTTTTGTACTCAGATGACGGCAATTTCTACTTTATGGAAATGAACACGCGCTTGCAGGTGGAGCATCCGGTTACGGAGTTTGTGACCGATACCGACCTGGTTAAGTGGCAGCTGCGCGTGGCTGCCGGCCAGCCTCTGCCCTTTGAGCAGGAGGACGTACCGGTCCGCAACCACGCCATGGAGTGCCGCATCAATGCCGAAACGCCGGACTTTCTACCGTCATGTGGAACGGTCACCGCGTTGCGTGTGCCGGGTGGTCCGCGCGTGCGCTGGGATTCCGCCATGTTTACCGGAGCGAAAGTTCCGCCGTACTACGACTCCATGCTCGGCAAGCTCATCGTGTGCGCGCCCACGCGTGACGGTGCCATTCGCAAGATGCGCTCGGCCCTGGGCGAGCTCGTGATTGAGGGCGTGAGCGAAAATAGCGAGCTTCAGCTCGACGTGCTGGCAAACGACGAGTTTTTGTCGGGCATGTATCACACCGATCTGATGGGGCATCTCTATGCTGATGAATAGAAAAGCGAAGACGGTCAATGTCCTTGAGGGGCCGATAACCGAGTCGTGCGCCGAGTTCCCCGCGCGCCACGTGTTTGTCAAATGCCCGGAGTGCCGCCGTGTGATCGATGAGGCGCGCCTGCACGACAACCTCGAGGTCTGCCCTCGTTGCGGCAAACACTTTCGCGTGAGCGGTCGCGCGCGCATGCGCATGACGGTCGACGCGGGTACCTTTGAGGAATGGGATGCCGATCTGGCGTCGAAGGACTTCCTCTCGTTTCCCGGTTATGCCGACAAGCTTAAGAGCGTGAGCGAGCGTTCGGGCGAGCGCGATGCCGTTGTGTGCGGCAGGGGCAAAATCTGCGGCTGCGATACCGCGCTCTTCTTTATGGATGCCAACTTTATGATGGGCTCAATGGGCTCCGTGGTGGGCGAGAAGATCTGTCGTGTCTTTGAGCGCGCGGCCGAGTTGGGGCTGCCGGTCGTTGGCTTTACCGTATCGGGCGGCGCCCGCATGCAGGAGGGCGTGACCTCGCTCATGCAGATGGCCAAGATTTCTGCGGCGGTTAGGCGCCACAGCGAGGCGGGCGGCCTGTATATCACGGTGCTCACCGATCCCACGACCGGAGGTGTAACCGCGAGCTTTGCCATGGAGGGCGACATTATCCTGGCCGAGCCCGATGCCCTGACGGCATTTGCCGGCCCGCGCGTGATCGAGCAGAACATGCACAAGCGTCTGCCCAAGGGATTTCAGCGTTCCGAGTTTTTGCTGGAGCACGGCTTTTGCGATGCCGTTGTTCCGCGTGGTGAGATTGCGCTCACGGTAGGCGAGCTGCTGGCGCTGCACGAAGGGCACGCGCCCGGCCTGGGGGCACCGCATGAGATCGTGCATACGGGTCGTCGCGACAAAAAGCTGGGACACTTGTTTAAGCGCTCGGCCGCACCAAAAAGCGCGCTCGAAATCGTCAAACAGACTCGCTCGGCGAACCGCGCCACGGCAGGCGAGATGATCTCGTTGGGTCTCGACGGATTCGTAGAGCTGCACGGCGACCGCTACTTTGGCGACGATGCTGCCGTGGTGGCTGGCATTGGCTGGAAAGACGGATGCCCCGTAACGGTCATCGCCATCGAGCGCGGCACCACGACCAAAGAGCGCATGCGTCGCAACTTTGGTATGGCACATCCCGAGGGCTACCGCAAGGCACGTCGCCTGATGCACCAAGCCGAGAAATTTGGTCGGCCGGTTCTGTGCCTGGTTGATACTTCGGGCGCGTTTTGCGGCATCGGTGCCGAGGAGCGCGGCCAGGGCGAGGCGATTGCCCAGAATCTCATGGAGATGAGCGGCCTTAAGACGCCGATTGTCTCGGTGGTGACAGGCGAGGGCGGCTCTGGTGGCGCGCTGGCGCTGTCCGTGGCCGACCGCATCCTGATGCTCTCAAGCTCGGCCTATTCGGTCGTGAGCCCCGAGGCCTGTGCGTCGATCCTGTGGAAGGATACCGAGCGCGCGAATGAGGCCGCTGAGGCGCTTAAGCTCACGGCCCCCGATCTGTTGGCGCTCGGCATCATCGACGGCATTGTCGACGATAGGGGCCTGTCGCATGAGGAGATCGCCGGTGCCGTCATGTCCTCGGCATTTGATGCCTTCGATACGCTTGGGCAGCTCGACGACGCGACCCTCACAAACCTCCGCTACGAAAAGTACCGCGCAATCGGTCAGTACCGCACGATGTGACAAAGGGACAGCCCGCATGTCACATTGGGAAAGGCGTTCCATGTCACAAGTTTCTAACACCTCGTTTACAACGACGGTTTCATCAAACGCCATGGCCGTGGTGGACTATCTGTCCAAAAGCATGATGTCGGCGCTGCCGTTTATTGTTTGCGCGGCGTTGTTCCGCACCGCCGCCGTCGTTATGGGCGAAGGCATGCTGGGCCTGTGGTCTGCCGATTCCGAAATCTATCGCCTGTTCTACAGTTGGCTCTATAACGCCGGCTACTACTTTTTGCCCATTTATCTTGGTTGGGCGGCCGCCCGCCAGCTCGGTTGCTCGGAGCAGCTGGGCATGATGCTGGGCGGCGTATTGATTGCGCCCGATCTGCTTAAGCTCGTCGATGCCGCATCGACGACGGGGGCAGCGATGGCTTTCGTGTATGGTCTGCTTCCCGCGCCGGTCAACGATTACACAACGACTGTTATTCCGGTTCTCATCTCGGTGCCCGTGCTATGGCAGGTGGAGCGTTTCTTTAAGCGCACTATCCCTCAGGCTGTGGCGTTTTCTTTTGTACCGTTTGCAACCATGCTCGTTATGGTTCCGGTGTCGCTGTGTGTTACGGCGCCGGCAGGCAGCTATCTGGGCATGCTGTTGGGACAGCTTATGTTTATGCTTGGCAATTCCGGTGGCATCGTGTCGCTGCTCACGCTCATGGGGCTTGCCGCGGGCTGGGAGTTTCTTAAGATCGCGGGTGTCAGCAACGTTGTCCTATCGCTCGCCTATGCGCAGTTTATGAGTGTGGGAACGGATTCGTGCATCCTGATCGCCGCGACGATGGCAACGTTCGCCGTTTGGGGTATGCCCTTTGGCGCGTCGCTCCGCGTTGCGGATAAGGACGAGAAGGCGCTCATGCTGGGCTATTCAATCTCGGGTATTCTTGGCGGCGTAAGCGAGCCAGCGCTGTACGGATGCGGCTTTAAATATGGCAGGTGTCTGACGTGCATGGCCGTTGGCGGCGCCGTCGGAGGCCTTGTTGCGGCCGTAGGCCACGTTACGGCTTATACTATCGGTATGACGAATGTTCTTATGGTCATTGGCTTTGCCACGGGCGGCATCTCGAATCTGCTGTGGTGCTGCGCTGCCGGCGGCGCAGCATTTGCGGTGTCTGCGGTGCTGAGCTACTGCTTTGGCGTGGTGCCGACAAAGGTGCAGGCGGCAGAAGACGAAGCTGATTCGCTCGAAACAGTGGCGAGCGCTGCTGAAGCAAGCGCATAAATCTGTGCGACAAAAGGACGATTCCTTTGTCATATTCCAAGGCTGCGGCCCGTGTGGGCTGCGGCCTTTTTGTATCTGGAGGACAAAGTGGCTACACTACAATCCGTTTGAGCAATAGATATATAGGTAGTACCGTGGGGACTGATGAGGATGGTCGAGTGGATTGTTCGTCGTGCGCAGGGCGACCGTGCGCGCGTGGGAACGTTGACGGGCATAGTGTGTATTCTCGCCAATGTCGCGCTTTGCGCTGCGAAGGGTGCAATTGGCGTGCTGTCGGGATCGGTTTCGATTGTGGCGGACGCTATGAACAACCTGTCTGATGCCAGCTCGAACGTCGTGAGCGTGCTTGGCTTTAAGCTGGCGGGCAAGCCGGCCGACCCCGAGCATCCTTACGGACATGGCCGCTACGAGTATCTCTCGGGTCTGGTCGTGGCGGCGCTCGTGCTGCTGATTGGCGTTGAGCTGGTGAAGTCGTCGGTGGAGCGAATTGTCAACCCCGAGCCTGTCGAGTTCTCGCTTGCCCTGGTGGCGGTTCTAGTGCTTTCGATGGTCGTAAAGCTCTGGATGGCGGCCCTCAACCAAAAGCTCGGCGATCGTATTGAGTCCGAGACGCTGCATGCGACCGCTCAGGACTCAAAGAACGATGTCCTAGCTACGGGTGCTGTGCTGGCGTGCGCAATTGTTTCGCAGGTGACGCACATCAATCTTGACGCATGGGTCGGCCTTGCCGTTGGCGCCTATATTGGCTGGAGCGGCTTTGAGCTCATCCAGGATACGGTAAGCCCGCTTTTGGGCCAGGCACCCGATCCCAAGTTGGTCAAGCACATCCGAGACAAGATCATGAGCTACCCCGGCGTTTTGGGTGTTCATGACCTAATGGTTCACGATTACGGTCCGGGCAGGAAGTTTGCAAGCGCGCACGCCGAGATGGCGGCCGAGGCAAGCCCGCTGGAAAGCCACGACACGCTCGATAACATCGAGCAGTCGTTTAGGAACGAAGACGGCATGATCGTCACGCTCCATTACGACCCCATCGTGACCGACGACCCCAAAGTGGCGAGCATGCGCTTGCGCATTCACGCCATGGCTCAGGAGATTGATAGCCGCCTTTCGATTCACGACTTGCGTTGCGTACCGGGCCCCACGCACACCAATGTGATTTTTGACTGCGTGCGACCCTCGGATTTGGCGATGAACGCCGAGGACCTAAAGCGCGCGTTGGCGAAACGTGTCGAATCCGAATATCCCAAGTCGATTGCCAAGATCACGATCGACGAAGACTACGTAGGCCATACCCACGAGTAGGGCTGCGCCGGTAGAGCAAGTTATACAGAAGGGGAGAGCATGAAGCGTCTATATCTACTCCGCCACGGTCAGACAGAATTCAACGTTAAAAAGCTGGTCCAGGGCCGCTGCGATTCTCCGTTGACCGACCTCGGCCGCAAACAAGCGGGAATGGCAGCCGCATGGCTCAAAGCCCACGGCGTCGTCCCCGACAAAGTGGTCTCTTCGCCCTTAGGCCGAGCCATGGACACGGCAAGTCTCGTCGCAACCGAACTCCTCGGCCGGGATGCAGCAGTCGAGCCCTGCGAAGGCATCATCGAGCGCAGCTACGGCACCTTCGAAGAAGGCCCCCACGACGCCCTACCCACCGACGTCTGGGACCCCGGCGAGGACCTGATCCCATTTGGCGGAGAAGGAAGCCATGCCCTGCAGGAGCGCATGGTGGGCACCCTCACCAATCTCATGGGCTCTGAGGGCATCGAAACCCTTCTAGCAGTAAGCCACGGCAGCGCCAGCCGCCAATTCATCAAAGCTGCAGCCCCAGAGGGCTTCGAGTTCCCAACAAAACTCCCCAACTGCGCCATCATGATTTTCGATTTCGAAGAGGAAAAGTCGGGAGAAGAAGGCAACGCGCCCCAATCCAAGTTTATCTTGCAGCAAATCATCGATCCTCAACAAAGTAATTAGCTGAGCGAGCAGAGTTAAGCAGACATCAACGTGTCGTCTCCCGAGCACGGCGGAGGGCCGGAGAAATATATTAAGGTCATCGCGAGTTCCGCACGCAAAGGAGAGCACTTAATGTGCTCTCCGTCTTGCGCAGGACTGTCCGAGCAGGCGATGTTGCCCTATACGCCCGCCCAGGTCCGCTGGGATTACGACAGCTTGACGATAGGTGCGAAGCCCTTCATGAGCTTTTTGGTCTGGCCGGTTTTTTCGAATTGAACCTCAATCATGTCTCCCGCGACCGAGATCACGGTACCCGTGCCAAAGGTCTTGTGACTCACGGTATCGCCCGCGGCAAAGTCCTGCGATGCACTGGCGCGATCGACCTTGCGTTCCACCGTCGGCGACACCTTGGACGATGGCTTTTTGGCTCGCGGCGCACCCGAACCAAAGGTCGAGGCAACACGGCCGGCGTCGGGCGAGACCCCGCGATGACGCTCGGTCCCGTAGCTGCTGCCGCCAAAGAAATCGTCGAAGCTCGATCCACCACGCGAGGCGGAACCGCCCGTCGAGCGCGTATGAGAGCCAAACACCTTGCCGCCGTACATATCCGAGCCCATGCCCGAGCCAAAGGTGCCATGACGGTCGCCGCGCTTCTCCCAGCCCGTGCCCTCAAAACCGGCAGAACCGATACCGCTAAACTCGATGTCCTCAAACGGAATCTCGTTGAGGAAGCGCGAGCGCGGGTTGGCAGAAGTTGAGCCGTACGTACGGCGCGTGGCCGCATAGGTCAAGAACAGGCGCTTACGGGCACGCGTGATGGCGACGTAGGCCAGGCGACGCTCCTCCTCGAGCTTGCCCGGATCATCGCTGCCGCCAAAGTCGTGCACATGCGGGAAGATACCCTCCTCCATGCCGGCCACGAACACCGCCGGGAACTCCAGGCCCTTTGCGGAGTGGATGGTCATCATGGTGATGGCATGCGTCTCGCCGGCCAGGGAATCCAAGTCGGAACGTAGGGCCAGCCACTCCATGAGCGCCGGCAGCGCCTTGCAGGTAAGCGGGCCATAGGTGCGCTCAATCTCATCGGCATGCACGGCACCCGCCGGCAGCTGCGTCGGCGCAGCATATGCGTTGCCCGCGATGGCAGCGGCCAAGGCGTCCTGCGGCGAGAGTGCCGGAGTGGCCAAGCTATCGAGCGGATTGGTGCCCGCGGCATCGCGCGCGCCGACAAGCGCTTCAAACGAAGACGCGGGCGCGGACGGTCCCGGCTCGGGCGCAGGTGCGCTCACCACAACGGGCTCGGGCTCAGCGCCGGCCGGCACATCGGCAACGCCAGCCGCGCGCAGCTCTTCCAAGCTCTCGAGCGTACCCTCAATATCCTCGTGCGTCTCCTCAAATTCGGCGGCAACGCCCAGGAATTCCTGGATGTTCTCGGCACGGCTCTCGGATTCCATGGTGCCCTCGGCGCGAAAAGCCTTCAGCAGGCCCGTCTTATCGACAATCATCTCGACGACGTCCTTGAGCTCGCCGTCCATGCGACGGCCCTCGCGCACCAGCGCCACAAAGCTCGACAGGCCATTACGCACCTTGGCGCTAAACATGCCCGTCTCGGCTGTCGCAATCTCGCAGGCCTGGAAGAACGAGCAACGGTTGTCGCGCGCCAGCTGCTCGATCTTTTGAATCGAGGTGGAACCGATGCCGCGGCGCGGCGTGTTGATGACGCGTTTGACGCTCATCTCGTCGGCCGGGTTCACGATCATCTTGAGGTAAGCCATGACATCGCGGATCTCGGCGCGGTCGAAGAATCGCGTGCCGCCGACAATCTTGTAGGGCACGCCCGCACGCAGGAACATATCTTCGAGAATACGCGACTGGGCGTTGGTGCGGTAGAACACGGCGATATCGTCGTAGCTCGTGCCCTTGGCATGCAGCTTCTCAATCTCGCCGGCAATCCAGCGGCCCTCGTCGCGCTCGTCGCTCGCCTGGAAGGCTTGGATCTTCTCGCCATCGCCCTCGGCCGTAAACAGACGCTTGTCCTTTCGCTGCGAGTTGTGGCGCACCACGGCGTTGGCGGCGCTCAGGATATGGCCCGTGGAGCGGTAGTTTTGCTCCAACTTAACGGTCTTGCAGTTTTTAAAGTCCTGCTCAAAGTCCAGGATGTTGGTGATGTCGGCGCCACGCCAGCTGTAAATGGACTGGTCATCGTCGCCTACGACCATGAGGTTTTGGTACTTGGCGGCCAGCAGGTTGGCGATCTCGTACTGGACGTGGTTGGTGTCCTGATACTCGTCGACGCTAATGTAGCGGAAGCGCTCCTGGTACTTGTCGAGCACCTCGGGGCGGGTGCGCAGCAGCTCGAGCGCGCGTACGAGCAGGTCGTCGAAGTCCATCGCGTTGGCGGCGCGCAGGCGGCGCTCCAGCTCCAAGTAGACCTGCGCGGCCTTTTTGTCGTTGGGGCTATCGGCGGACTTGAGCATATCCTCGGGACCGATCATGGCGTTTTTGGCCGAGCTGATCTTGCTGCGGATCATGTTGATGGGGAACTGCTTTTGCTCGATGCCGAGCGCCTGCATAATATCGCGCACCATGCGCTTTG
>ERZ833782.1881-NODE-1881-length-16042-cov-3.403578_pt1 | contig 16042 bp, 19 predicted proteins | sample MGYA00519577_ERZ833782 | MGnify/ENA primary metagenome ERZ833782 (study PRJEB31850, sample SAMEA3708745) | human gut metagenome | biome: human gut; feature: human-associated habitat; material: faeces | place: China | collected 2014 ...
GCTCAGGGCGAGGTAAAAGGCAGGTGAGCATCCCGCTCAACCTGCCGCCGATCGCATTAATGGTCGAGATAGAGGTAGTGCATCCAGCTGGTCATGCGTAGCAGCACTTTACGCATCACCGAAACGTGGGCGAAATGGTCGGAGTAGACCGCCACCTGCGCATAGATGCCATCGGGTAGTGCATCGATTTCGGCATTCGGATCGAGCTCAATGGTCGCCAGCACGCCATCGCTGCCCGGCGTCACGGTCAGCGACTGCAACGCCCCCTGCGCCTGATAGGTTCCCCCCGGCACCACCGGTAAAATGCTCACCAGTTTGCCGTGGAATACCTGTCCGGGCAGGGCATTAAACACCGCTTCCGCGTCGTCGCCCTTCTCCAGCCTTAACAGCGAATTTTGCCTGAACTGGGCGACGATCAGCCTTTTTTGCTCAGGGATAAACACCATCACCGGCCGCAGCGGCAGCGAGGCAGCGTAGGTCCCCGGACGGATCAACACTTGAGTGATATACCCATCGCTGGGCGCCCGCACGGTAGTCTGGTCGAGATTGTACTTCGCCTCCGCCAGCTGGGCGCGCAGGCTAACCACCTGCGACTGCTCGCCGTTGATCATGCTGTCCAGCTGGCTCTGGATCTGCGCCTGTTCCGCTACCGACGCCTTGACCAGCGCGTCCTGAGCCAGGTAATTCTGCCGGGCGTTATCGATGTCGCTTTCTGAGAACGGATTCACCCGGGCCTGGCTCCCTTTCAGGTAACGTTGATAGTCTTTATATAAGCGATCGCGTTCCGCCGATACGCGAGTGGTGTTGGCCTGGGCTTCAGAGAGCTGCGCCTTGAGGGTGTTAATACTGTGCAGCGCTGTCACCAGGTCGGCCTGCAGACGGTCGACCCGCGCCTGATAGCGCGCCGGGTCAATAGTAAAAAGCACCTCGCCCTTTTTGACGCGCTGATTCGCTTTGTCGGTGACGCTGTCAACTACTCCGGTAACCTGCGGCGTGATAGGAATAGATATCACCGCCTTTTGCGCCAGAAAGGCCTCATCTTTACAGATCTCTCGAATCATAGCTGGTTCTCCTTACACAGCGGGCAAAGCGCCTTCCGGCCATGGCCCGCGCCGGATCCCAACGCCCGGGCGGCGTATGGGGAAAGGTCCCCTCTGCGGGCAGCACCGCAGAGGGGACCTTACATCTGTTTCAGTATAGCGCTGCTTGCCAAACACGTCAACCGGAATTTCAAATTTGCGGAAGGTGCGGCGCATCATGGCTCATTGGTCAGCGCCGCTTTTTTCCGCTCCAGGAACTCATTCAGCTCTGTGTTCAGCACGTCGGTGATGAACATATGTCCGGGGGCGTGGGTGATGACGATGGGAGGCTTGGCGTTCTCAATGGCGGCCTGGGGCGTGACGCCGCAGGGCCAGAACACGGGGATCTCCCCCTCATAGATGTCCACCGCCTCACCATAGTCGGGCTTCATCACATCGGCTACCCCCACCTGAGCCGGGTCGCCCATGTGGACGGGAGCGCCGTGGACGTTGGGCATCTTCACCGTGATGTCATAGGCCTTTTGGGCGTTCTCCGGGGTCATGGGGCGCATGGAGCACACCATGGGGCCCTCAAAGGGCCCGGCCTTGACGGTCTGGATGTTGGTTTTGTACATGGGGACGTTGCGGCCCTGGGCGATGTGCCGGACCTCGATGCCCTCCCGCATCAGCGCCTCCTCAAAGGAGAAGGAGCAGCCGATGAGGAAGCCCACATAGCCCTCCTTCCAGTAGTCCGAGGCGTCGGTCAGCTCCTTGGTGAACACACCGTGCTCATACACGCGGTACCGGGGGATGTCCGAGCAGATGTTGCCCCCCTCGCCCATGTCGTGGGTCAGGGGCTGCTCCCCCCGGATGATCTCCAGAATGGGGCAGGGGAAGGGGTTTCTCTTGGCGTATTCCTCGAAGTCGGCGGCATACTCAGGGGGCAGGATGACCAGATTGGCCTGGGCATAGCCCCGGCACATCCCGGCGGTGGGAAAGTCGATCCTGCCCTCCCGGATCAGCTGGCGGACCTCCGCAGGCTTTTTGTCGATATAGGGGGTAATGTCAAATGCCATACTGATATTCCTCCTGACCGTTTATGAATTGATAGCCTCCAGCGCTCTCAGGGCTGCCCGCTGGGCCAGCAGTGTGTACTGGGCAAATTCCACGGACACCTTGACGAACCGGACCTTGTCGCCCGCCTTGAGCTGGGCCAGATAGCGGAAATCCGCCGTGATCACGTTGGCGATCTTCGTATATCCGCCGGTGGTCTGCCGGTCGGCCAGCATGATGATGGGATGACCAGCGGACGGGACCTGGATGGCGCCGAAGGCGATGCCGTCCGAGATGATGTCGCCGCTCTCTCTGTGGGCAATGACCTCGCCCTCCAGGCGGCAGCCCATGCGGTCAAATTCCTTGGTGACGGTATAGGTCCCGGACAGGAAGGTGCGGATGCCCTCGTCGGAGAAGGCCTCATCCTGGGGACCCATCACCACCCGCAGGGGGTAGATGGGCTGGGGCTTGAACTCAGGGGTGAGGCGGCGCTGCTCCATGTTCTTCAGGCGCTCCACAGGGGAGCGGAAGCCGATCTGGTCGCCCTTCTCCAGCTTGCGGCCCTGAAAGCCGCCGATCTTAGCCTTCATGTAGGTAGAGCGGCTGCCCATGGTCTCCGGGATGTCCAGGCCGCCGGCGAAGGCGAGAAAGGCCCGGCACCCGGTCTTGGGGGCGGTGAAGCGCAGGACCTGGCCGGCCTTGATGGACACGGCCTGATAGCTGGGGATGGGTTTTCCGTCCAGAGTGGGGCCCAGGTCGCCTCCGGCGATGGCGATGCAGTTTGCCCGGTCGAATTGAAGCTGAGGCCCCATCATGGTACACTCCAGGACCGCCTCCCCCTGGGGGTTGCCCGCCAGGATATTGGCGATCCCGGCGGAGCGGGGATCCATAACGCCGGACACAGAGACGCCGAACTGCTGATAGCCGATGCGCCCCAGATCCTGGACCGTGGTGAGCAGGCCGGGGTTCAAAACAGTGATGCTCATTGTTCCGCCTCCTTTCTGGGGCAGCGGCGGCAGGTATATCCGCCGGCGGCCTCCTGGGCGGCGATGCGGTCAAATTCCGCCCGGTCGATGGCGCAGAATTTGATGTACTGTCCGGCCTCAGGCAGGATGGGCTTGGCGCGGCCGGCGTCATACATCCGCACCGGAGTGCGGCCGATCAGCTGCCAGCCGCCCGGCGAGTCGATGGGATAGACGCCGGTCTGACTGCCGGCGATGCCCACGGAGCCGGCGGGGATCTTCACCCGCGGGGTCTTCAGGCGGGGGGTGGCGATGGCCTCGTCCATGCCGCCCAGATAGGTGAAGCCGGGGGTGAAGCCCAGCATATAGATGAGGTACTCGGTGGAGGTGTGGATCTGAATGACCTCCTCCTGCGTCTTGCCCGCGTGCTCGGCAACGAAGGCCAGGTCGGGCCCCATCTCCTCCCCGCCGTAGAGGACGGGGATCTCGATCACCTCGCTGGGCGGGATCCGGATCTGATCCAGCTTGCCCAGCAGGCCCCTCAGTTCCTCCATCAGGGGTGCGCAGAGGATGACCTCCGGGTCATAGTGGATCATCAGAGAGCGGTAGGTGGGCACTGTCTCTACGATGCCGGGGATCTTGCTGTTCTGAAGGGCGATGTTATAGGCGCGGATCTTGGCGTTGATGGCCTCGCTGATCTCATTGCCGAATTCCACGCACACCGAGGTATCGCCCGTCAGCAGGAATCTGACGTCAGCCATGGCTGGCTCCTTTCTGAACGGCCCGGCGGCCTGGGATCCAGGTCGGCCGGGCCATTCGGCTTTCATTTTACTGGAAGAGCTGCATAATGCCGGGGACGGCCTTGATCCCAGCGTAGAGGGCAACCAGGGTCACCACGGCGCCGAGAACGGTCATCCACAGGGGATGGTGATAGCTCTCGCCCACGATGCGCTTGTTGTGGCCGGCAATGAGCATCACGCCCAGGGTCACGGGGAGGATCAGGCCGTTGAACGCGCCGGCGATGATGAGCAGTGCGGCAGCGTTGCCCAGCTGGGCCAGGCTGGAGACAGCCTCACCCACCGGGGGCTTGGAGATGACCGCAACAGTCGCCACCGTGAGCAGGATCACAGCGGCCAGGACGGTGGCCACCTTGTCCATGATGGTCTTGGCGTTTTTGTTCACAAAGATGATGATGCCCAGACAGCCGGCGATGACGGCGCCGATCTTTTCGTTCAATCCGAACATGGCGTTGAAGCCCAGGGCCACGCCGCCCACGTTGCCCACGTTGAAGGCCAGGCCGCCGATGGCCACCAGAATGGCGATGACGACGCCCAATCCGGGCAGCAGCTTATTGGCCACATCCTAGGCGCGCATCCCGGAGACGGAGACCACGGACCAGATGTTCATCTGGGCAGTGATGTCCATGATGATGGCCAGCACGATGACCAGAGAGAGCGCGGTGCCGAACTGAGCGGTGAACTTGGACGTCTGGGTCAGGAAGCCGGGCCCAATGGCGGACGTGGCCATCAGGAACGCAGCGCCGAACAGGACCGAGCGGCTGGGCTTTGCAGTCTGCTGGTTCAGAGTGTTGGATCCCTTGCTCATGATATACCTCCCACATTTTGTTTCGATGGGCTGGAACAGCCCGCTTTGGATCGCTTCTCTTCCGAATCAGACGATCTGTGCGATGGGAGCGATGGCGACGCCATCGCCCTCCAGCTTGGCCCGGATGTTCTTGACAAACTCCACTGCGGAGGGGTTATCTCCGTGGACACAGATGGAGTGGGCCTCGATGGAGACCTCTTCGCCAGTGATGGCGGTCACCTTGCCCTCGGTGACCATGCGGATGGTGCGGGAGATGGCCTCGTCCTTGTCGTGGATCACCGCGCCCGGCTTGCTGCGGGGCACCAGGGAGCCGTCCGCCTGATAGGCGCGGTCGGCAAAGACCTCGCTGGCTACCCGCATACCCACCTGCCTGCCGGCCTCCAGCATCTTGCTGCCCGCCAGCCCCAGCAGGATCACATCCCTGTCCACGCTGTAAATGCCCTCCGCAATGGCCATGGCCAGGTCCATGTCCTTGCCGGCCATGTTGTACAGCGCTCCGTGGGGCTTGCAGTGCTGAAGCTTCACGCCGTGGGCGGCAGTGAAGGCCAGCAGGGCCCCCATCTGATACTGAATGTACGCTTTGACTTCCTTGGGAGAGCACGCCATGTTCCGCCGTCCAAAGCCCATCAGGTCGGGATAGCCGGGGTGAGCGCCTACCGCCACGCCGGCGGCCTTGCAGGCGGCCACAGTCCGATCCATCACCAGCGGATCGCCTGCATGATACCCACAGGCAATATTGGCGGAGGAGACATGGGCAATGACGTCCTGGTCCAAACCGATGGTATAGGCGCCAAAGCTCTCACCCAGGTCACTGTTCAGGTCAACTTGATACATAAAAACCTCTTCTTTTCTTTTTTGATGGTTTCTGGTTCTGCAGGCCTCTGCTCCGTCCGGCGGCGAGGTGCACGGCATGTTCTTGTCGAAAACGCCAAATTTTTTGCATTTCCAGTTTGATTTTAATTCATTTTGCTCCTCAAGTCAAGGGAATAAACTCCTCGGTTCTGGGTATTATTGTGCTGCTATGAACCAAATAATCTGCTCGATCCAGCTGTCAGCGTCCCAATCCATGCGGCGGGCAGAAAAAGGCGGAAATTCAATTGACATCCCTCAGGGAAGTGGGTACAATAACCCAAAAGAAGGGACGATGACGGTCGGAACGGACGCCGCGGGGGGCGGCAGGGAGGGACAAGGGCTTGAAGCTTTCACATCGACTGGGTGGACAGTCTGAGGGCAGGCTGCTTTGGAGCCGCTGGCGGCGGCTGGCGGCTCCTTCTCTGTTTTTCCTGGGCGTCATTTACTATGAGGAGCTGTTTCTGAAGCTGTACTGCTTCCACGGGCTGTCCCTCGCAGGGGCAGTGTTCACCCTCCTCTTCTCCATCCCCATCGCCATGCTGCTGGGGGCCCTGTGCGGGGGGGTGGAGGATCGTCTGGGACGGCGGCTGTTGGTCCTGTGCACCGCCCTGGTTTCCCTTTGGATGGGTGCACAGACGGTGTACTATCACCTCTTTAAGACCTTTTTGACCATCTTTTCCCTGACCAAGATGATGATGGTGGCGGGGGCGTTCGGCAATATGGCGGTGGGCGAGATCCTGCTGAACTGGTTCCCCATTCTGATGATGGCGGTGCCGGTGGTGCTTGCGGCCATGCTCGGGAATCGGCTGCTTCCCGACCGCCCCATGGGGCGGCGGAACAATCTGCGCTGGCTGGCTCTGGGCCTCGGGGTGCAGCTGGCTGGGATCGTCCTGGTTCTGTTCTGCGGCGGCGGGGTGCTCTCTCTGCGGTATATCTATTTCCAGGCGGCAGTGCCGGAGCTGGAGGTGCAGAACTTCGGGATGTTCACCCAGACCGAGCTGGAGATCCGCCGGGTGCTGTTCGGCATCGACCCGGACGACCAGATCCTCCCCAAGCACCAGGGGCGGCAGACCCGCCGCTGGATCCAGGCGGAGCAGTCCCCCGCCGGGGAGGAGCCGAAGCTTCACACCATGGATATTGACTTCCAGGCTCTGATGGAGCGGGACCGCGAGGACCTGGAGCTGTCTGAGATGCACGGCTATTTTTCTAAGGTAAAGCCCACAGCGGAAAATGAGTGGACCGGCCGGTTCCAGGGGAAAAACCTGGTTTGGATCGTAGCCGAAGGGTTTTCTGACCGGCTGCTGGACCCGGTGCGCACCCCCACCTTGTGGAAGCTGGCCCACGAGGGCATCATCTGCGACAACTTCTATACCCCGCTGTGGGGGGTGTCCACCTCCGACGGGGAGTATGTGACCACCACCGGCCTGATCCCCAAGTCCGGGGTGTGGAGCTACTCTGAATCGTCGGACAACGCCATGCCTTTCGCCTTCGGCCATCAGTTCCGGGCCCTGGGCTATCGGACCATGGCCTTCCACGACTATCTGTACACCTACTATGACCGGAATCTCTCCCACCCAAACATGGGGTATGAATACTACGGAATCGGCAATGGGCTGGAGCTGGAGGAGGTATTTCCCCCCTCCGACCTGGAGATGATGGAAGAAATTGTCCCCCGATTCGTAGACGAGGATCACTTCATGGTCTACTGCCTGACGGTGAGCGGCCATCTGAACTACAACCGCGAGGGAAACGTCATGTCCGACCGGCACTATGACGAGGTGGCCGGCCTGCCGTACAGCGAGGGGGTCAAATGCTACCTGGCCTGCCAGCAGGAGCTGGAGCTGGCCATGGAGAGTCTGGTCCGCCAGCTGGAGGAGGCCGGCAGGCTGGAGGACACGGTGATCGTTCTGTCCGCCGACCACTATCCCTACGGCCTGACGGACGAGGAGTACAGCGAGCTGTTCGGCCACCCGGTGGACCCGGTCTTCGAGATCTATGAGAACAGCCTGATCCTCTGGAGCGCCGACCTGGAGGAGCCTGTCCATGTGGACAAATACTGCTCCAGCCTGGACGTGATGCCCACGCTGGCCAACCTCTTTGGACTGGAGTACGACTCCCGCCTGATGGCGGGGCGGGACATCCTCTCCGACACGCCCGGCTTGGTGATCTTCTCCAATTACAGCTTCCTCACCGATCTGGGGGCTTATAACTCCACTACCGACGTCTTTACGATGTGGGACGGGAGCGAGCCGGATCCGGACTATGTGGCGGAGCGGGTGGCAGAGGTCCAAAACCGGGTAGCCTACTCCGCATCCATTCTGGACAATGACTACTACCGTGTGGTGTTTGGCGATCCGGAGGACTGAGTCCCCGATCCAGGCGCTGAGCCGTACAGGCAGGGTAAAATAATCTGTAACCAATCTATAGAACATCCCTTATTCTATTATTCTAACTTCTGCCACTTCCTACGGTTTAACAGCATACAATCTGGAACGCATTCCTTTAAACGATTGCTTATAGGCCTTTTACAGTAGTATTTTTAGGATAATTTTCGTAGACTATTTAGAGCAATTCGGAAAAATAACCTACAAACAAGCAAGCCCCAGCATGTCGCGGTACACTGGGGCTTACTTATCTACTTGAAACACATTCAAAAGAAACTTCTCATAAACATGCGTATATTTTTCATTGCCACCTGTAAATTCTGAGTACATTAGAGCTATTTTAGCCGCTGTGAACGGTATCCTCTTCAACAGGTCTGTCAAGTTATGTCTTTTGTATTCCTACCATTCCCCGGATCATCTCATACCACTTTGCCACCGTATGTCGGTTCACCCCGGCCCCTCTGGCGATGACACTCAGGTTCGTTTCATCGGGATGGAACCGCAGATACTGCCAGATCTGCTTCTGCTTCTTGGTAAGCTTATCCGGCGGCGTGATCCCACGCATCTGATCCAGGAGCAGCTTTCGCTCCGCCTGCATTTCCCGGATGAGCGTTTTCAGCTTCGCCTCGCACTCCTCCCGGGTGTGGGCGTAGACGCATTTGGAATGCTTTGTGCCGTCCGGCCAGGTGGGGGAGTAGCGTCCCTCAAACAGATGGTCATTGATCTGGGTAATACACCCGGAGCCCGACTTTCGCTTTCGCCCCAGCACCGGCTGGAAGTCTTCGACTGAGCTCTGCTCTGTCTGAGCAGGACTCTCCTGCACTTCGTTGCCCAGTCCACGGTCGATCTTGGCTGCCGCCTCGGTCTGCATATCCCCGGTGACGTGGGTGTAGATGTCCAGGGTGGTGGCCGCTGACACATGGCCCAGCATGGCGGAGAGGGTCTTCACATCCATGCCGCTCTCCAAGGACAGGGTGGCAAAGGTGTGCCCTTACGGTATAATTACGACAAACCGGAAAAGCCCCGTACATCAAGGGTTTTCGGTTATCTGGCAAGGTTTTTCATCCTTTTCCAAACCGAAAAATCGAGCCGCGAAGTAGTTATATCGTAGGGGGTGTTATAGTAACGACAAAAACTAAATACTGTTTGGGCGGGCTGTCAGCCCGTCCAAGAAATCAGGACATTTCCTCTGAAAAGAAGAAATGTCCTTTTTTTGTACCCAAAATCAGATGCCGACAGGAGGAACACGATGACTGAAAAAACAGCGCAGAAAGAACCGGGCAAAAAGCCCGTGCCATCCAAAAAGCCGAAACCGCAGCAGGAAGTAGTCGTTCAGATTCCGCTCTCCGAGCTGCATCCATTCCCGGATCATCCCTTTCAGGTGCGGGAGGATGCGGCCATGCAGGAAACCGCCGAAAGCGTCAAGGAGTACGGCGTCCTCGTCCCCGCGCTGGCGCGGCCACGGGAGGACGGCGGCTATGAACTGATCGCAGGCCACCGCCGCAAACACGCCTGTGAGCTGGCAGGACTGACTACCATGCCAGTCATTGTCCGCGACATTGACCGGGACGCTGCCACCATCATCATGGTGGACAGCAACCTCCAGCGAGAGAACATTCTCCCCTCCGAACGCGCCAAAGCCTACAAGATGAAGATGGAGGCCATCAAGCGGCAGGGCGCACGAACGGATCTGACTTCGCCGAAAATTTCGGCGAAGTTCCGCAGCGATGATGAAGTTGGTCAGGATGCCGGTGTGAGCGGAGATACCATCCGCAACTACATCGCCTTGACGCAGTTAGTCCCGGAGCTTCAGCAGATGGTGGACGAGAAGAAAATCGCCCTCAGTCCCGCCTATCTGCTTGCGGCGCTGACACCCAAGGAACAAGGGCTGCTTCTGGAAACCATTGACAGCGAACAGACCACCCCCTCGCTCTCGCAGGCGCAGCGGATGAAAAAGCTCAGTCAGAGCGGTGAGCTGAACGAGGACACCATGCTCTCCATTATGATGGAGCAGAAGAAACCGGAGAAGAACGACATCACCCTTTCCGGTGAAAAGCTCCGCAAATATTTCCCACGTTCCTATACCCCATTCCAGATTGAAAACACCATCTTCAAATTACTGGACGCATGGCAGAAAAAGCGCCAGCGCGACCAGAGCCGTTGAGCGGACAAGCAGTTTGTTTGTCCGCTATTTTCATGTCAAAAGGAGGACGCCATGTATATCAACACATTCAAATATACCCCCAAAGATGTGAGCTGCCAGCTCTGTACCGAGTATGTGAAAAAGCTGGGCTGTACCGCCCTGCGCTGCCCGTGGCTGGCCGAGCGCATCGAGGCCGGTGTGGTCGGCTACCGCGAGGCAGTCTTAGAGACATTTCCCCATGAACGCCGCCTGTTCCAGCGCCTGAACCTGCTGATCAAGCACTATCCCGGAAGCCTTTGGAGCAACGAGCAGCATGAGTGCAGGATGCAGTATCAGTGCGCCGTGCAGGGCTACCGCCGCCGCAGGGATACCAACGCCTATTATGCGGCCATGTACCTGCTGACCTCTAATGACGACATTTACCGCCGCACGGCAAATTGCTTCTGCAAGGACGGGATTGAGTTCGGCTATGCGGTGTTGAAAAACACCTCGCCGCACAACTACGCACTGTTCATGGCAGCGCGTGACCTCTGCGACAAGACAGAGGCTGTCACGATGGCGGACTTGGCGGAACCGGAGGTCATTGACCCGGAGGCGCTGCGCCTGATCGTCAACGCCACTCTGATCGCCCGCTATGGGCTTGCCGCCTTTCAGATCAGAGCGCGAGGTGCCGAATATGAACGCCGATGATTTTGTCGGCGGTCACAGCATCCTTGCGCTGGAGCGCTTTATGGACGAAACCCGCCACATGATTATTTTCGATGTCCTGTCGTGGAAATCCCCTGTGGGTGAAAAGGGCGAACGGCTGCGGCTGTTCCTCTCCGACGTGGGATATGCCAAGGCGCAGGCATCTGAGAGGCGCGGAGAAATCAAAATCCGCAAACACGCCGCCGTCATTGAGGGGCATATCCTCCCTGACCGGAAAAAGCGGCGTCACTAAAATGATTGGAGGAATTACCATGAGCAGAGTAACTGAGCTGGAAAAAGCGCTGACCACGCTGTTCCGCAAGGGTACGGAGGTCGGCTACACGGAAACGGAGATCGACGAGTTTCTGGAAAACATTGACTATCACGCCCTGCTGCAAGCCGTTTGGAACAAGGCTGAAACGGTCTATGCCTACCGCGCAGACGGCAAAAATGCGCTGAGCTTGGACTATCGCAGCGCGGAGCTGTTCAAGCAGCGAGCGACGCTTCTCTATGAGGACGTGGGCGACAGCTATATCGGCGCGGTGTTTGCCGCCCGGTCGATGGAGCTGTGGCTGCTGGAGGATATGGGCTTTGCCGTCGTTGCCAAATTCAGCGTGAACGCCGGAGAAGGCGAATACGTCACCGAGTACCGCGTCTACAAGGGCAGCGATTGGGCAGACAGTGAGATTTCTCTGGATTTGGAGGACTTGGTGGCCGAGCTTGCCGCCCTGTGCGATCCCTACTACGAACACGAGCAGCCCATCTATGAGATGTGATGTGGGAAAGGAGTGAAAACGGAGCGGCTTCCCCATGCGGGAAACCATTCAGAACGCAAACGGCAAGCAGTTTCACGCCGTCAGCCTGTCCGGTGGCAAGGACAGTACCGCCATGCTGCTTTTGATGATCGAACGAGGTATGCCCATCGACATGGTGCTGTCAGCGGACACCGGCATGGAGTTCCCGGAAATGTACGAACACCTTGCCAAACTGGACGAGCATCTTTTCCGGGAGCGCGGCATCCATATTACCACGCTGCGGCATTCCAAGGGCTTTGAATACCTGATGTTCGATGAACCCAAGCAGAAGCCCCGCAGTCTGGAAAACCGCGCAAGACTGGGCATCCCGCCCTACGGCAACGGCTGGCCGGGAATCCGCGTCCGCTGGTGTACCGGGCAGCTCAAAACGCACCTCATCACCAAGGAGGTCAACCGGCTCAAAGGCGAGCTGGGCGCGATCCACTATGTCGGTATCGCCGCCGATGAAGCGTGGCGCTGCAAGGATGAGCGGTATCCCCTCGTGGAATGGGGCATCACGGAGGCGCAGGCGCTCCAAGCCTGTTACGACCGTGGCTTTGACTTCGGCGGGCTGTATGAGATTTACCACCGTGCGTCCTGCTGGTGCTGCCCGTTCCAGCGTATCGACGAGCTGCGGAAGCTGCGAAAGCATCACCCGGAGCTGTGGGAAAAGCTGCTGGAGCTGGATCGCCGTGCGCTGGCGCAGTTCGGCACCGGCCCGCTGGGACAGTTCAAGCAGAACTGGAGCGTAAAGCGGCTGGATACGCGGTTTGCCGAGGAGGACGGCCAAACAGGTTGACTGCCCTGCGGAAAGGATTGAAGCAATATGGCTGTATTTCGCGTTGAACGGACGCGGGATTACACGGTGATGTGCAACCATCACCTGAAAGACAGCAATCTTTCCCTGAAAGCCAAGGGGCTGCTCTCCATGATGCTCTCCCTCCCCGACGAGTGGAATTACACCGCGCGGGGGCTGGCTGCGATCTGCAAGGAGGGCGTGGACGCCATCGGGAAAACGCTCAAGGAGCTGGAGCTGGCGGGCTACATCATCCGCCGTCAGCTTCGCGGCAAGGACGGGCGCATTTCCGACACGGAGTATACCATCTTCGAGAAGCCCCGAAAGCCCTCTCCACCGGATGCGACTTTACCAGATACGGAAAACCCGTACTCTCATGCCCCACACGCTCTGCAATAGCCAGGGCAGTAAAGCCCATGTCGATCAACAAACTGATGTGGCTATGTCTCAAATCGTGTATGCGAATGCGTTTTACCCCAGTTTGCTTACAGCCACGGTCCATTTCCCGGTGAAGATAGCTTTTGCTGATGGGGAACATCCGGCTGTCCGGCTCCACGCCGTAGAGCTGTTTGAGGTAGTCCTGCAACTCGTCACAAAGGAACTGGGGCATCTGGATCACCCGGTTGCTCTTGGGCGTCTTAGGGGTAGTAATGACATCCTGCTTGTTAAGCCGCTGGTAAGACTTGTTAATGGTGAGGGTGCGCTTCTCAAAATCGAAGTCCGCCGGGGTCAGGGCCAGTAGCTCACCCTCCCGGATGCCGCACCAGTAAAGCACCTCAAAGGCGTAGAAGGACAGCGGCTTATCCATCATGGCCTCGGAAAACTTAGTGTACTCCTCCCGGGTCCAGAACAGCATCTCCTTCCGTTCCTCCGCCCCCATGTTGCCCGCCTGCCGGGCCGGGTTGATATTCAGGCCGTAAAATCGGGCAGCGTGGTTGAAAATGGCGCTGAGCTGATTGTGAACCGTTTTCAAGTAAGTTTTCGACAGAGGCTTGCCGTGGCAGTCTCGCATTTCCCGAATCTCGTTCTGCCAGCGCATGATGTCCTTGGCCGTGATCTCCGACAGCTTCCGCTTGGCAAAATAGGGCAGGATCTTCTTTTTGATGATGCTCTCCTTGGTGAGCCAGGTGTTGAGCTTTAACTTGGGCTTAATGTCCCTCTCATAGAGGGCAACGAAGCTCTCAAAGGTCATGTTTACATCGGCCTGCTTTTCCATCAGGAACTCCCGTTCCCATTCCAGCGCCTCTCGCTTGGTGGCAAAGCCCCTTTTGAGCTTCTGCTGGCGCTCACCCTTCCAGTCGGTGTAGCGGAACTGCACATACCAGGTGCCGTTGTCCTTGTTCTTGAACGCTGCCATAATTACTCCCCCTTTCCCGCCGTCTCGGTTCTGGTGCCGTAAAACTTTTCGTGGAAGAACTTGCGGTCAATCCGGCCGGAAATGGTGATGCAGCCGGTTTTCGCCAGCTCCTCGTTCATCTGCCGGATGAGCTTGTAGGCATAGGGCACGGACACCCCCAGCTCCTCGGCCACTTCATTGACGCGCATAAAAATCTGATTTGCCATGATAAATACCTTCCTTTCTTAGTTGTGGGTGACTGCTGCTTGCAAGTGTTGTGTTTCATAAATGCCTCCTTACTTATGTCCGCCACTTTTTCTTAGTTTCGCAACCAAAAATCTAGCGGGCCATTTGATGTGCTATATTATCTAAGCTTATTCGCTTAGTATCCTTATAATACTATACATATAAGCTTAGTTCAAGCCTTTTGAAAGAAATATTGTTAAATAAATTTGCTTAGATTATCTTGACAACACTAAATAAATATGCTATGTTGCATATAAGAACAACCATAGATGGGAGCTGAATGTATGGCGATTGGCGAACGAATTCACTTTTTCCGTCTTCTGCGGGGGATGACACAGAAATATCTTGGTATGGCGCTGGGCTTCCCGGAGAAGTCTGCCGATGTGCGCCTGGCACAGTATGAAACTGGATCAAGGACCCCTAAGGCGGATCTAACTGCCGCCCTGGCGCAGGTACTGGATGTCTCGCCCCATGCCCTCTCTGTCCCGGATATAGACTCCTATGTGGGGCTCATGCACACCCTGTTTACCCTGGAGGACAACTACGGTCTGAAGATCACGGAACAGGACGGTGAGCTTGCCTTGCAGGTAGATTTCCGCAAAAACAAGGATGCTGCCCGGCTGCATGAGATGCTCTGCTCCTGGCAACAGGCCGCTGCCATGCTGGAGGCGGGCGAAATCTCCAAAGAGGATTACGACAAGTGGCGCTACCACTATCCGGAGTTTGACAAAGCACAGAACTATGTGAAGGTGCCGCCCCAGGACCTCTTTTCACCCTCTCACTTGTAAGCCACGGGAGAGGCCGTTTGTTGCGTAAGAAAAGAAAAATTTGGATTTCACTTGAAGTTAGAGGTGACATTGTATGTTTAAGTCCCTATTTTCTCAGAAACCTAAAATTAAAGGCATTATCGGTTATTTGGGCTTGGAATCTTTTTGGCTATCGTGCACACCTCAAGAGCAAGATGCTCTTACCAGATATCATCAAGGTGGGCTTGGTGCATCTCCAGGTTCTTCTCCTATAAAAGGCGATGTATCTTATTCTTCCAGCACAAAACTGAAGTACTTTTCCGCAATGATTGGCTGGGCAGTTTCTGAGAAGAACTACTCTCTTGCCGATAAAATAATTAGTGCGGGTAAAGACTTAGCAGTTAGCGAAGCGGAGCTTCTGGACGCTCACTATTTTTGGCAGGCAGCCGCCGAATGTTATTACAAGCAGAGAGATTGCAGACCAGATGCGATTGATTTAACAATCGAATTTTGCTTGAAAGATATCCAAATGTTCCCTAAATATGTAAAGCCAATGCAAATAGAGTTCAGTTGTATTCCACGAATCACAACCTTTCAGCGGCTTGCAATTCTTTACGAAAAAGCCGGGCAGTATAAAGAGGCCATTGAAATTTGCAATTTGGCAATAAAATATGGATTAACCGAATCAACTAAAGGGGGATACACTGCAAGGCTTCAAAAGCTTGAGAAAAAACTAAACGGCTAAAATCATATAGGAACCAAAATAAAAAGAGAGCTAACTGACTAATCAAAATCAGTTAGCTCTCTTTTTATGAATAATGAAAAAATGTTGCCAAATCGTTGCCACGGAGGGCCTTAACCCTTCAAAAACCCAGTCATATCAGGCGTTTCCGGGCCTCTGAAATCATTCGAACTCGGCAAATTCAGATATAGTAGGGTGTATTTGAGGTGATTTCGCAGGAAAAACTTTCGCAAATATGTTAATATTCCACCTGCTATTTTCGGCTGTAAAGTTTATTAGTATCAAAATAGTATCACAAAAGGCTGGGAAATACAACAGAATTATGTGGAGCTCTACATAATTCCGGCACGGACGGACGCTGTCAGGCACAGCGGATAACAGCCTTGCAAGAGGCGTTGTACCTGCGCTGGATATATTCTTGATAGGCTTTCTGGTCTGTCATGGAAATTCCCCCTCTCTGAATAATAGTGCGGGGCGGCAGCACTCCTTGCTGTCGCTCCTTGACTGCCTAACTGCGAAACCGGGCGGGGCTGTCAACGGTGGGCGAAGCCCGTTCATCTTGACCGCCCGCTGGCTCGGCTGGCTTTGCTATTTACCCGACAAACTTGAATTTATTGTAAGGTATCACGTTTTACCTTCTTAAGCCTTACTATCATTACCATAGGAATTTCTTTGTT
>ERZ833782.1883-NODE-1883-length-16037-cov-2.969841_pt1 | contig 16037 bp, 10 predicted proteins | sample MGYA00519577_ERZ833782 | MGnify/ENA primary metagenome ERZ833782 (study PRJEB31850, sample SAMEA3708745) | human gut metagenome | biome: human gut; feature: human-associated habitat; material: faeces | place: China | collected 2014 ...
GCCCGTCAGCAGGGGAATCAGCAGTTTGGTGGCCTTGCCGTTGGTGGCTCTGCCCATGGCCCCCATGAGCTGCAGCACAGTGTCGTTGGAGCCGATGAGCAGGGTGATCAGGTCGGCGTCTGCCAGTTCCTGCCGCAGGGTAGGCAGGTCGTAGTAGGCGACACCGGAGGCGGTGGAGCCGGTCCTGACCAGGTCCAGGATGTTGCTGCTCATGGCAGCAGGCATCCCGTAGTTCACGGCATGGTCCCGGTCCAGGCCCAGGGCGTCGGCCACCCGGGCCACATAGCAGTCTTTGGAGTAATCATGGTAGTTTTCCTGCACGTCATAGCTCTTGGCGGTGCTGGAAAAGTGGGTGTCCTTCAGGCCCACACCGGTGGTGATGCTGTCGCCCAGGGCAACATAGGTGTAGGAATCTTCCTCTGCTGCAAAGGCAGGCAGGACCGGCAGCACCAGCAGAGCCAGGGCCAGCAGCAGGCTGACAATGCGTTTTTTCATGATGTTCCTCCTTTTTTTTTGAGCCATAAGGTCCCTTCTATCATAAAAAGAGAAGCCAGGGATGTCAAGGCCCATTTTCCGGAATGTGTCGGGAAATACAAAAAAACGGTCGTGCACAAAGGCACGGCCGTAAAAAGCAGGATTAGTAGTCGCGGGAGGTGATCTTTTCCTCCAGCTTGCGGTAGTCCACCTTACCGATGGGGGTCAGCGGCAGCTCATCAAGGAACTTGTAGCCCACGGGCTGGACGTACTCCGGCAGCTCTTCTTTGCAGATCTGCTGCAGCTCCCGCACGATCTGACGCTTTTTGTGGTCAGCAGCGGGGTCCAGCACGACATACACAAAGGGCAGGCGGCCCTGCACATGGTCCTTGTCGGTGCAGCCCACCACCGAGCACTGCTGCACGGCGGGGTGGCGGCTGATGACGTTCTCGATCATGGAGGGGAACACCTTGAAGCCATCGTGGCGGATGATCAGCCGCTTGATGCGGGAGTCCAGGAACACGAAGCCGTCCTCATCCATATAGCCGACGTCGCCGGTGTGTGCCCAGACGCGGCCATCCGAGTGGTGGCGCAGCAGGGCAGCCGTTTCGGCGGGCTTGCCGTAGTAGCCCTTCATGATGGCAGGACCGGAGATGCAGAGCTCACCGCGCTCGCCGATGGGCAGTTCGGTGTCGGTACCGGGCTCAAACACCGACACAAGGGTGTTCACCAGCGGGATGCCCACACTGCCCACCTTGTTGGCAAGGCCGGAAGCAGCGGTGGCGGCAGAAGAAACCTCGGTCATGCCGTAGCCCTTGGCCAGGCCGTACTCCACGCCGTGAGCGGCCAGGAAGTCGTTCACGCTCTGCTCAGCACCCACCGTGATGGCGTCACCGCCGGCAGCATAGTTGCGGATGAAGGACAGATCCTTGTTCTTCAGCAGCAGCGAAGAGGCCATCTGCTGGTAGTGGGCCGGCACGCCGAACATGTGCTCCGGCTTGTACTTCCAGATCAGGGCACCCAGCTTTTCAGGGTCCAGATTGGGGATGATGATCACGGTAAGGCCCAGCACCAGCGGCAGGTGCACGCCGCAGGCGTAGCCATAGGCAATGAACGGGGGCATGATGTTCATCAGCTTCTGGCCGCGGCGGAACAGCTTTTCGTAAGCACCGAACTGCTGTGCGATGGAGTTGAAGTCCACATCGGTTAGCATGACGCCCTTGGGCGAGCCGGTGGTGCCGCCGGTGTGCACCACCACGCAGGTGTGGTCCGGGTCGTAAGGCTCGGCACCGGTGTCTTTGCCCTCACCGGCGGCAATGAAATCCTTCCAGCGGATCACGTTGGAAGAATAGCGGTTCTTGTCGGGGGTGGACAGCTTGTAGCCCACGGCCAGATGCAGCGGCAGGGAGTCGGTGGGGGACACCACCAGCACCCGTTCCACGTTGGTGCGCTTGGCAGCCTGCTGGCAGCGGTCGTAGACCACGTTCAGGCAGATGAGCAGGTGGGAGTCCACCTCGGTGATGTAATCGTGGATGCCCTCAGCACTATAGCGCGGGTCCACCAGATTCAGGGAGGCACCGATCATGTCGGCAGCATAGAACGCATAGATGACCTCCGGGGTCATCACGCTGACCACGGTGGCAATGTCGCCTTTTTTCATGCCGATGGCACGGAAGGCCGCCGCCGTCTTTTTGACGTTGACGATGAGGTCGGCATAAGTGATCTTGCGGCCGTAATAGGTGATGGCGGTCTCGGTCAAGTGCGTTTTGTTCTGGCGGCAGACGTACTCAAAGGCGCTGCATTCGGGCGGCGTCTGATTGAAGAACTTAGGGTCATAGTATTTGAGCCAGGGTTTTGCGACGGATGCGTAGATGGGTTCGTGTGGTGCAGTCGTCATAGGATTCAGGACCTTTCTTTTTTTCTTCTTCTTTCATTTTCCCAGAAACGGCAGAAAAAAGCATGTTCTGCCGGACACTTTTTGACAGGCAAAAGGCCAAAACGGCCCACCGCTATTGTAGTGGACGGCAGTCGGAATGTCAATGAATAAACTGTGAGAAATCCAAAAAGGACGAACCATCAACGGTTCATCTAGTAAAAACTGTGTAAAGTGGTTGGATCGCGACCCGAAGCAGCTCAGGCCTGCGGCAGCCACTGCGCGGCCTCGGCGGCGCTGCAAAGAACCCAGTGCCTCGGGCGCAGCTCCCGCCACTGGGGCGCTTCGGTGGAATAATCGTGCATGGCGGGGTCGTACACCAACAGCTTTTTATTGCGCTCCCGGCGGGGGTCCGGCATGGGGATGGCGGAAAGCAGGCTGCGGGTATAGGGGTGGATGGCGTGGGCCACCAGCTCTTCGGCATCGGCCAGTTCCACGATGCTGCCCTTGTGGATGACTGCAATGCGGTCCGAAATGTAGCGCATCACCGAGAGATCATGGGCGATGAACAGGTAGGTGATGCCGCGCTCCTTCTGCAGGCGGCGCAGCAGGTTGAGCACCTGGGCGCGGATGGACATGTCCAGGGCGCTGATGGGCTCATCGGCCACGATGAATTCCGGCTCCACGATCAGCGCACGGGCAATGCCGATGCGCTGCCGCTGGCCGCCGGAAAATTCGTGGGGAAAGCGGGAAGCAAATTCCGGCAGCAGGCCCACGTCCAGCAGAGCCTGCCGCACTTTTTCTTCCCGCTGGGCGGCGGAGAGGTCGGGCCGCACGTTCTGCAGGCCCTCGCCCACGATGTAGCTCACCTTGGCGCGCTCGTTCAGCGAGGACTGCGGGTCCTGAAAGATCATCTGGATCTCACGGGTGATCTGCTTGTCCAGCGCACGCGGGATTTTGCCGTTGATCTTCTGGCCCTTGTACAGGATCTCACCGCCAGAGGTGGGCAGAATGCGCAGGATGGCTCGGCCGATGGTGGTCTTGCCGGAGCCGGACTCGCCCACCAGACCAAAGGTCTCGCCCTTGTAGATCTGGAAATTGGCGTTCTGTACGGCGGCAAAGGCCTTGCGGCCGGAGCCGTAGGTCACATTCAGGCCCTTCACTTCCAGAAGGACTTCTTTTTCCTCGGCCATCTTACAAGCCCTCCTTTTGCAGTTTTTTCACCGCAGCAGGCGGCTCGATGTGGGGTGCCCGGGGGTCCAGCAGCCAGGTCTTGGCCTTGTGGGTGGGCGAAACTTCAAAGTACGGCGGGCGCTTGACATAGTCGATCTTCAGTGCCTGCGGGTTGCGGGGCGCAAAGGCGTCGCCGCGGATCTCGGCAAAGAGGTTGGGCGGGGTGCCCACGATGTTGAACAGGTCCTCGCCTTTTATGCCCATCTGGGGCATGCTGGACAGCAGTGCCCAGGTGTAGGGGTGGCGGGGGTCATAGTAGATCTCGTCGGCGGTGCCGATCTCTACAATGTCGCCGGCGTACATCACGGCCACCCGGTCGGCAATGTTGGCCACGACGCCCAGGTCGTGGGTGATCATGACGATGGTCAGGTGGTACTTGGCCCGCAGCTCCTTGAGCAGCTGCAAAATCTGAGCCTGAATGGTCACATCCAGCGCGGTGGTGGGCTCGTCACAGATCAGGATCTTCGGGCTGCAGGCCACCGCAATGGCGATCACCACGCGCTGACGCATGCCGCCGGAGAACTCGTGGGGGTACTGCTTAAAACGCACTTCCGGGTCAGAGATGCCCACGTCTCGCAGGTATTCCAGTGTTCTGGCCCTGGCCTCGGTGCCCTTCAGGCCCTGATGCAGGGTCACGGCCTCCAAAATCTGGTCGCCGATGGTTTTCAGCGGGGTCAGGCTGGTCATGGGGGCCTGCATGATCATGGCAATTTCGCGGCCCCGGATGCGCAGCCAGTCCTTTTCGGTTTTCAGGCCGGACAGGCGCACCGGCTCTGCGCCGGGGGTAGGGTAGTAGTCGATGGTGCCGCCGGTGATGGAGCCATTGGTGTCCAACAGGCCCATGAAACTCTTGGTGAACACGCTCTTGCCGGAGCCGGACTCGCCCACGACGGCCAGCACTTCACCCCGGTACAGGTCCAGGTCGATGCCGCGGATGGCGTGCAGCACCCGGCCGCGCAGGTTGAACCGGATATCCAGCCCCCGCACCGAGAGGATGCAGTCATTTTCGTTCATCATGCATTCCTCCTTACTGCAGGTGGTTCTTCGGGTCGGCGGCGTCCGAGAACGCATTGCCGATCAGATAGAACGCAATGGTGACAAAGCTCAGAATCAGGGTGGGGTAGAGCAGCTGGTAGCGCAGACCGGCCTGCATCATCACCTTGCGGCCGTCGTTGACCAGATTGCCCAGCGAGGGCGTCTCCACCGAGAGGCCCAGGCCGATGTAGGTGATGAACACCTCGTTGCCGATGGCTTCCGGAATGGTGAGGGCCATGCGCAGCATGATCACCGACACCAGATACGGCAGCAGGTTGCGCAGCACGATGCGCACCGTGGGGGTGCCGATGCAGCGGGAGGCAACGTTGTAGTCACGGTCACGGATGATGAGGATCTGGTTGCGGATGAACCGCGCCATCTCGATCCAGCCCTTGATGGACATGCCCAGGATCATGGTCCAGATGCTGGGGGAGGCCACATAGGAGATGAGGATCAGCACAATGGCGGTGGGAATGTTGTCAAAGATGTTGTACAGCTCCGTGAACAGAAAATCCAGCCCGCGCACATAGCCCCACAGCACACCGGCAGTGATGCCCACCACGGCTTCGATGAGAGCCACGAAAAAGGCAATGGTCAGGCTGGTGCGGGCACCGGCCCAGATGCGGGCCCACAGGTCCTGCCCGATGGAGTTGGAACCCCAGATAAAGCCGTCCTGCCCGGGAGCGATGTTGCGGTATTGGATGCCGGTGACGGGGTCCACGGCGCAGAGGTTGGGGTCTGCCTGCCCCGGCAGATAAGGCTGGAGAAAGGCAAAGGCCACCACGGCCACCAGCGCGATGAGCAGGGCCACGGCTGCCTTGTTCTTGAAGAAAGCACGGAAGGTGCTGCCCCAGTAGCTGTAGTTGGAGCTGGCCGTGGCCTCGGCCTGCTCGGCGTGGAACCCGGCGGGGGTGAACAGTTCGTCCTCCGGCAGGTCTGCCCAGGCAGCAGGGCCTTCCTTCTGCAGGGTGTTGAGCTGGTTTTCCAGCTTTTTGGATCTTTCCCGTTTCAGGAACGAAAGCATCAGCGGCCACCTTCTTTCTTGCCAAAGTTGATGCGGGGATCAATGAGCACCATGAGCACATCGCCCAGGATCAGGCCCACGATGCCCACGCAGGCGTACAGCAGCACGATGCCCTGCACCATGGTGTTGTCGTGGCGCTGCACGCAGGTCACCAGCAGTCCGCCCATACCGGGGATGCTGTACAGGCTCTCAATGTAAATGGAGCCCACCACCGTGTTGAGGAACGCCGAGGGAATGTACTGCACCAGCGGCACCATGGCGTTGCGGAACACATGATGCAGCGCGATATTGCTTTCGCTCGCACCCTTGGCACGGGCCAGCTTGACGTAGTCCTTGTTGCTCTCGTCCACCATATAGCGGCGCAGCCACATGGCGTAGAAGGCCAGGTTTGCCAGGCTCATGCTGCACACCGGCAGCACCCAGTAGCGCCAGTTGGCGGCGTCGAACAGCAGGCCCACCCCCAGAACGGAGGTGCCGTACATCTGGATGTACAAAAAGTACACGGCAGCCGGCACGGCCTGGATGAGCACGATGAGGGCTGTGCCCAGTTTGTCGGGCCAGCGGTTCTTGCACCGGCCCATGACAAGCCCCAGCGGGATGCCCAGCACAAGGCTCAGCAGCATAGCCAGCACGCCCATCTGGATGGAGATGGGCAGCTTTTGGGCCAGGATCTCGGTCACCGGCACGTTGACCTTGTAGATGTGGCTCACGCCCAGGTCACCGTGCAGGGCGTCTTTCCAGAACCGGCCGATCTGCACCGGCAGCGGGTCCAGCAGGCCCATGGACTGCAGACCCGCCTGGATCTGGGCCGCGGTCATTTTTTCGTAGTTTGCAAAATAACCTTCCACCGGCATGAGCCGCAGCAGGCAGAACACCAGCGTTACAATGATGAACAGCGTCAGCAGAGAACGCCCGATGCGCTTTGCGAGATATTGCACCATAGTGTGCACCTCTCTTTTCTTTTGAAATACAGTCAAATATAGCATACCGCAAATTGTTCTTTTTGAAAAGGGATTTGCGGATTTTTGCAGGAAAATAGCCCCGCCCATAAAAAAGGGGTCCAGGAAAGTCCGCAGACGTTCCTGAACCCCAAAATTATAAATGATTCTTCCGCTGAAAATATCCAGAGCGAAGCGGAGGATATTCAGAATGATTTACCGGGCGTCCCGGTTCTGGTCGTACTCGTCCATGGAGACGTAGTGGTCCAGGATGTGCACGCCCTTCAGGCGGTTGGACGAAAGGCCGGTGGGGGCGTACTGACCCTCCCACAGGTTCAGGCGGGTGGCAATGTACGGCGGCACGGGCAGGCCCAGCGGCACCACCAGGGCATTCTGGATCAGATAGGCCTCGGCATTGGCAAAGGCTTCATACCGGGCATCCAGATCCTCGGTGATGGCCTTGGCCTTTTCCACCATGTCCATGTAGGTCATGACGTACTCGGCCGTCTCACCGGTGATGATGCCGTCCTCCACGCCGGTGCGCAGGAACGCATAGCAGGTGCCGCGGTCGCCGGCTTCCTGATAGAAGGGGTACACCTCGGTCTCGGGGTCGGAGTAGTCGGCACCCCAGTAGTAGGACATGAGCTCATAGGCACCCACACGGCGCACGGCGTTCAGGAAGTTGTCGGAGGGGCCCTGGGTGATGATGATGTTGATAAAGTCGAAGCCGTCGTTCAGAACGCCCTCCACCTGCTGCTTGAACACCTGACACTGCTTGTCCCAGTCCACCACGGCGGGGTTGTAGGGGTACTGCACCTTGATGGGGAAGGTGGCTCCGGCAGCAGTCAGCTCTTCCACAGCGGCGTCGCGGTATTCCTTGGCTTTTGCCTCGTCAAAGAAGTCGGACAGGTTAGCCAGATCGCCGCATTCGGTGTAGTCCACGCCCTGACTGTTGGCGCAGAAGGACGGCGGGGTGATGGTGTGCAGCTTGTAGTTGTCGTAGCCTTCCGGAGCGGTGACGGCCAGCGTGACCGACGGGTTGATGGCGTACAGGAACGCCTTGCGGAAGTTGGTGCTGTTGACCGCCTTGGCCCAGTTGTCCGGCTCATACTGGGCGTCCACGCCGGTGACGTTCCAGTTGGAGAACTCGTGGGCGTAGGGCAGGAAGTTGAAGATGTAGAAGTAGCTCTTGCCGGTCTCCGGGCGCTCCATGGACACCATATCCTTGGTGGTGTCGTCGGAGAGCCAGCTGTCGAGGATGTCGGAGCTGATGGTGGCCTGGTCGATCTCGCCGCGCCGGACCATTTCCGGGCCGCTGATGAGCTCTTCCTGGTTGTAGATGTAGCGGATGGTGTCGATGTAGACATTGTCCTTGTCGTAGTTTTCGGGGTTTTTCTTCATCACCCAGCTTTCCAGCGGCACATACTCCGCCAGATAGAACGCGCCGCAGCTGCAGGCGGTCTCGGCGCTGGTGCAGAACTGGTCGCCCAGCTCTTCCAGCAGGGGGCCGTAGGCCGGCTCGTAGGGAGCGTAGCTCAGCAGGCTGACAAAACCGGGAAAGTCGAAGCACAGCGTATAGGTCAGGGTGTGCTCGTCCACGGCCTTGACGCCCACGGTATCAAAATCCACGGGAGCATAGCTCGTGGTGGTGCCATCGGCGGCTGCGGCGGTCACCGAGCCGTCGGCTTCCAGCGTGTAGGTGGTGCCGTCCTCGGCCACGGTGCCGTTCTCGGCGCTGGCTTTGTAGAACAGATAGTTGTAGTAATCCTCGGCACCGGCCACATAGGGGGTGACCAGGCTGGCCGTGGAGGATGCATAGGCCGGGGTGAGCACATACTGCAGCGCATCCACGAAGTCCTGTGCGGTGACCGGGCCCAGTACCTCACCGTTGCAGTCCACCCAGTTCTCGTCCCGCAGGTGGAAGGTCCAGGTCAGGGTATCCGCATCCCACTCCCAGGTGGTGGCCAGACCCTCGCGGATCTTGCCGCGGTTGTCGTACTCCACCAGCGTGTCCACGCACTGGGTGCCGTGGTACAGGTCCGGGTCTGCGGAGCAGATCAGATAGTTCAGGGTGGCGGGCTGACGGGAGTACAGCAGGGTGTAGGTGCTGCTGCCGGAGCCGCCGGTGGAGCTGCCGGAAGCGGACGAGCCGCCGCAGCTGCTCAGCAGGCCGGCTGCCGCTGTGGAAACAACAGCGGCGCCGCCGACTTTCAGGAACTGGCGGCGGGTAATGGTATGACGCATAAAAAATCCCTCTTTCTTTCAGATTCGGGTCTGGATCGGATGAAATTGCCCCGCAGGCACAAACCGAAAAAAGAGGCAACGGAATCCATCCGTTACCTCTTTGTAACAGCGTACAGCTACCAACGGGTAACCAACGCAAGTATAACATTGAATCCGTGCGGCGTCAATCGGTTTTGGGCACAGCGGCGGCAGTTTCTGCACCGGCAGCAGCGGCAGCCTCATCGGTGAGCATGGCAGCCACGGACTGCGGTGCGGCGGGGGCAGCAGCCTCCACGGCAGGTTCTGCAGCCGGGGCAGCTGCCTGCTCTGCCGCCTTGGCGGCTTCCTCGGCGGCCTTTTTGGCTTCCCGCTCTTCCTTGAGCTTCTGTGCGCGGGCACGGGCTTCTTCCTGCCGCTGTTTGGTGCGCTCCTTGATGCGGCACACCGAGCACAGGCCCTCGGCGCTGTCCGGAGCAATGGGCTTGCCGCAGTTCTTGCACAGGGTCTTGGTGCACTTGTGCAGGCTCACCGGGCCAAGGGTGGTGAGCTGGCGCAGCTTCATGCCGTCCAGCCCCTTGTTGGAGCAGGCCGCCACGCACACGCCGCACTCACTGCACTTCCACGGGGTGACCACCATACGGGTCTGGCCGTCCGGCAGGTCCTCCTGCTTCAGGGCACCTGCACGGCAGGCTTTTTCGCACTTGCCGCAGGCAAAGCACTTGTCGGTGAAACTGGGCAGATAGCAGCCGTAGTGCAGGGGATTGTCCGGCATGGCGGCCTTGAGCTGCCTGGTGCGCTGGTGCAGCAGCAGGCGGAAGTCTGCACCGCCGTCCTCGTCGGCGCGCAGGCCGGGCAGCATGCGCAGCAGCTGTTTGGTGCCGCTCTTGGAGCCGTGGCCCACCTGCTCGAACATCTCGCGGCGGGTGAGCTCCTTGACGTGGTAGGGGGCTTCGTCCGGCTCATAGGCCAGCGTGAAGCGGGCCTCGAACATCGTTTCCCCGAAGAACTCCACCAGGCGGGTCAGCTCGGCCCGCAGCTGGTCGGCGCAGGTGTCGTTCTCGCACTCGCCGCAGGGGGTCAGGTCCAGCACGATCTTTTTGTTCAGGGCCAGATAGGCCAGCGCCTCCCAGGAAAGGGACGCGATGCAGGCGCGCACCATGGAGTTTTTGCGGGCCGACTTCTCACAGCCGATCCAGATGGTATCGTTGTCGGTGTCGGCGGCAGAGGTGTCGCGCTCCACCTGCTCCGGCGAGGGGGAGATGCAGCGGCTGCGGCATACGGAGACGCACAGGCCGCAGTCGGTGCAGGGGTCCCAGTCCTTGACGAGGTTGGGACGGGTAAAGATCTGATCGCCGTAGGGGCAGATATCCTTGCAGGCCGTGCAGGATTTGCGGTGCGGGTGCAGGTTCCAGCACTGGCGGCGGTTGATCTCCGGATGGGTGGTTTTCATCAGTGCATCCATCGCAGCTCTTGTAAAAAAGCCCATACGATCACTCCTTTTCTACGATCGACGTGACAGCTGCATGGTCCAGCAGAAAGCGCTGGACCTTCTGGTTGGTAAGGGCGGCGGCCACAGCATCACGGGCCAGAACCCGGCGGATCTCCTCCTCCGGGTTGCCGTGCAGCCGGGCCAGACGGGCGTATTCGGCGTCCACTTCCTCATTGCTCACAGTGATGTTCTCAGCCTGTGCAATGGCCGGCACGGCCAGCATCGCGCGCATGCGGCGTGCGGCGTCCTGGCGATAGCCGGCCCGCAGCTGTTCCGGCGTGGTGTTGTTGGCCTGGCAGTACAGCTCCAGCGAGAAGCGGCTCCGGGAAAGCTTATCCTTCAGCTGCTGCAGCGCGTGGTCGGCGTTCTGGTCCAGCACGGCAGCAGGCAGCTCCACGGTCAGGTTGGCCCCGGCCAGGTCCAGCAGGGCAGCCTCAGCCAGACGGTCAGCGTTGGCCTCGTGAGAAGCCGCTTTCTTGGCACAGATGCTCTCCCGCAGGGCGTCCAGCGTGGCAAAGCCCAGCCGCTGGGCCAGGGCATCGTCCACGGTGGGTTCCTGCTTCTGCTCCACCGTGTGCAGGCAGATCTCGAACTGCGCCGTTTTGCCGGAGAGCTCCGGCACGCGGAACTCGTCCGGGTAGGTGAAATCAAAGCGGAAGGTCTCTCCGGCGCAGTGGCCGTACACGGCCTGCTCGGCGGCAGGCATGAGCTGGGCGGTGCCCAGTGTCACGGTCACCTGTTCCATGCGGCTGTCTGGGATGGGCGCACCGTCCAGAAAGCCCTCAAAATCCAGCGTGACCCGCATCCCCCGGGCAGCGGGGGCGCTGGTGGCGCAGAAAGGCGCATGACGGCGGGCAAGGCTTTTCAGTTCAGAAGCAACGGCGGCTTCGGTCACCGGGCGCACCCGGCGGGTGACCGGCAGGCCCTTGTACTGCCCCAGCGTGACCGGCGGCAGAGCATTTGCGGTTTGTTCCATGGCAGGGAACCTCCATTCCAGTAAGCGCTTACAGCCCGCGGGCAGCAAGCCAGTTTTCGGCGACCTGAGAGAACATCTCAGGGTATTTGGCATCTTCTTCGGTAAAGGCACTGAGGTAATACTCCACCTCGGCGCGGCTGGGGGCTACCGTGCGCCGCCAGATGGTAAAGGTGGTACCGTTGCCCATGTCAAAGGTCTCTTCCAGTGCGAAGTATTCGTCGCGCACGGCCAGGAACATGTCGTTCAGCTTGTGGGACATCTCGTTCTCAGGGTCATTTACATGAGTCAGCGGGAAAGGATCGGCGGTGAGAACGTATTTTGCCTCAAAGAACTGCATGGGGAAGTAGTGGGTGCCAGGCACCGAGAAGCCAAAGGCCAGCTTGTTGTTGATGGGGGTCTGGGGCAGCAGGCAGTTCTTGAAGTGATCCGGGCAGTACAGCGTGTCGTGGGGGATCATATAGGCGATCTCGCCATCGGCGCAGTGGGTGTCGATCCAGCTGGCAATGGCCTTGATCTGCGGCAGATCCTTGCGGTCATAGACCAGGTCATCAATGGCGGCAAAATCGTGGGCGCTCTCCTGCGGAGAGGCCGAGAGAACCGTGCGGCCGATGAGAAAATCCGGCAGAGCCACGGTGGTCAGCGAGGAGCAGCGCACCGAGGAGGCAAACGCAATGGTAAACACCCAGTAGGCGATCTTCAGGTTCCGGCGGCGGTTCATGCCCTCTGCCAGGGCTGCGGCACCGATCAGGAACAGGAGGAACCAGCCGGGTAAAAACAGCAGCATATGTTGGGAACCGGTGGTCTGCACCCGGGTGAACAGCACCATGCTCAGCAGGATCTCCAGCCCGGCAAGGCAGGGCAGGGCGGGCATTTTGTGCACTTTCAGGCAGAACCACAGGCCCATGCCCATAAGCACCAGGTTCATCAGGCCCATGCGGGCGCATTGCAGGTAGGTTTCAGTGACCATGCCGCCGCCGTTGTAGTAGGAATAGTGGTCGGCGTAGTCGTAGCCCAGAATGTGGCTCACCAGGGGCCACAGCAGGATGACCATGGCCACCATGGACATCAGGCCGAACAGGATCAGGTTGCGCACCTGCAGCAGGGCATCCTGCCTGCGGCCCGCTTTGGCAATGCGGGCGCTGCTCACCAGCACCAGCACGGCGTAGGCAAAGTAGTAGCCCACCACGAAGTACAGATACCACCGGCGGGACAGGATGATGGCCGCCGTGGCCAGGAACAGCAGCCCGAACCGGGGCAGGTCCAGCTTTTCAAACCGGAAATCCAAGGTGAGCAGCAGGATGCTGAAGGCGAAGATCAGGCCGAACCAGTCCGGCTGGCTCAGCACGGCGCTCATGCGCAGCCACGGGTAGGTAAAGGTCCAGGACAGACCGATGAGAAAATACCAGAAGCGGTTTTTCACCTGCAGCATCTGGCCCACTTTGACCACCAGACCGGCCAGCAAAAGCAGCAGCATGGGCACGATGCTGAACACCTGACAGATCGCAAAGCTGTCGCCGGTGCGGTCGGTCAGGCAGAACGGGAACTCAATGAACAGGGTGTTGAAGTTGGTATAGTCCTCAGCCAGAGAGTCCAGAATGAAATGGAAGCCGACCGCCGGGCCCTGAAGAAAGGCGGCCTCGGCGTTGTACTGCTTGTTGATGTAGTTGACGTAGTCCCAGATGTACACGAAGCTGCGGCGGGTCTCGGCCCAGTAGAAGTAGAGCAGCGCCGCGGCCCAGAAGCCGATGATCACAGCCCAGTGGAACAGGTCGAACTTCACGTCCGCCAGCCGCAGCACCACCAGCACCAGCCCGAACAGGGCCAGGTTGCACCACAGGCTCACCAGCGGGAAAAATATGGCACTGCCGGGGGCGGCAAGGCCCAGCACCACCAGCGCCAGTGCGGACACGGCATAGGCCAGCAGGGCCTTGCCTACCCACGAGGTGCGCAGCTTGGAAAGAGTTGCTGACATGAGAAAAAATCCTCCTTATAAAAATGCGCGATGCACACAGCATAAATTCACAGCTTACAGTATAGCAAACCACAGGGGGCACTGTCCAGCCATAGCGGAGGCAAAACCAAAAATGCCCCGCTGCTTTCAAAGCACACGGGACATTTTAGCACAAATATTACTTGCTGGAATTCTTGGCGCGAGCGATACGGCGCTTCTGGGCCATGGCCTTGTTGGCGCTGATGCGGGCGGCGTCCGGGTTGGGGGCCTCCGGGGTCAGGCGCAGCAGGAAGCTGCCCATGGCGGGCAGGTCCACGGTGAGGGTATAATCCCGGCCGTACACGCCGCCGTCGGTGGTGTGGAAGTGCAGCTTGCGGCGGCCCTTGTGGGCACCGCCCCACTCGGCAGCCTCGGTGTCCAGCACCAGCTCCGCAGAGCAGGGGAACTTGAGGTACAGCGGGAACTTTTTGTGGGCGTGGTCCTGGGTGTTCATGATGCACAGCAGGTTCTGGCCCCGGCCCTTGCGCAGCCAGGCGTAGACGCCCTCGGTGCAGCTCTCGCTGGCCACCCACTCAAAGCAGTCGGGGTTGTATTCGCCGTCAAACAGGGCGGGCTCGGTGGCGTATACCAGGCTCAGACGGGCGAAATACTTCTGGAAAGCGTCATGGAAGGGATACTTGAGCAGGTCCCAGTCCAGCTCCCGTTTTTCGTCCCACTCGCGGAAGTGCCCCAGCTCGTTGCCCATGAAGTTGAGCTTTTTGCCCGGATGCATATACATATAGAAATAGAGGGTGCGCAGCTGAGCGCACTTTTCGGCGTAGGTGCCCCACAGCTTGTCGATGATGGTCTTTTTGCCGTGCACCACCTCGTCGTGGCTCAGGGCCAGCAGGTACAGCTCGTTGTAGAAGTAGTGCATGCTGAACAGCAGCTTACCGTAGGCGTTCGGCCGCTCCCCGAAGGGGGTGGCGAAATAGTCCAGCGTGTCGTGCATCCAGCCCATGTCCCACTTGTAGTCGAAGCCCACACCGTCGTAGCGGGTGGGGGCGGTGACCTTGAGGAAGTTGGTGGAGTCCTCGGCCATGTAGATGCCGGTGGGCCAGCGCTTGTTCAGCCCGTGGTTCAGGCTGCGCAGGAAGTTCACGGCACCCTGGTTCACGCCGCGGTTGGGGTCACCCTGCCAGTACAGTGCCCGGGAGATGGCGTCCATGCGGATGCCGTCGCAGTGGTACACATCCATCCACAGCCCGGCGGCGCTGCTCAGGAAGCTGCACACCTCCCGGCGGTAGTAATTGAAGTTGCAGGTGCCCCACTCGCTCTGTCCCACGTCGCTGTCGTACTCATACAGGTGGGTGCCGTCGAACTTGGCCAGTGCGTCGGCGTTGGCGGCAAAGTGCACCGGAACAAAGTCCATGATGACGCCGATGCCCATGCGGTGGCAGGCGTTGACGAAGGCAGCAAACTGGGCCGGGGTGCCGTAGCGGCTGGTCACCGAGAAATACCCGGTGGTCTGGTAGCCCCAGCTGCCGTCAAAGGGATGCTCGGCCAGCGGCAGCAGCTCCACATGGGTAAAGTGATGGTCCAGCAGCCAGGGGATCAGCTCCTTGGCCAGCTCCTCGTAGTTGTACCAGCCGTCCGAGCCGTCGGGCTGGGTACTGCCGGGTTTGTGCTTCCAGCTCCCGGCGTGCAGCTCGTAGATGTTCAGCGGGCGGTTGCGGCACTTGTCGCGCCGCTCCATCCAGGCATGGTCGTCAAAGGCAAAATCCAGCTTTGCCAGACGGCTGGCCGTGCCGGGGCGCAGCTCGGTGGAAAAGGCATAGGGGTCGCTGCGCATCACCACGCTGCCGTCGGCTCCGTGGACGCGGTACTTATAAAGATCACCCTCGGCCAGGCCCGGGATAAAGGCGCTCCACACGCCGGTCTCGGCGCGCTCCATGGGCACACCGGCTTCCCAGCCGTCAAAGCCGCCGCACACCTCCACGGCGGTGGCACCGGGGGCCCAGACCGCAAACCGCCAGCCCTCGGCACCGTCCGGGGCCGTGCAGGGATGTGCGCCCAGAATGCGGTAGGCGTCGAAGCAGTCTCCATTGAAAAATTCACGGGGAATGGCAGGGTAATTCATGCAAAGATCTCCTCCTGTGTATGATGGGCAGCACCGGCAGCTGCGGTGCTGCAATTGGGCAATTTATCCAAGGAAAATGGTTTATAACCGGCACTGTAGCCGGTATTCTTGGCGAATCTTGACAAAAATAGGCAAAAATTCACATATTTGTCAGATTTTGTGCTATACTAATCCTGCCGCTGACCGAACGGCGGCAGGAAATTATTTGCAAAGAGGGAGCGGTATTCAACAATGGCTTGGTATGACAATGCGGTATTCTATCACATCTATCCTCTGGGGCTGTGCGGCTGCGCGCACGAAAATGACGGCCAGCCCACCCCGGGTGCATTCCAAAAACTGAACGACTGGGCGGCCCATGCAGCAGACATCGGCTGCACCGCCATCTATATCGGCCCGCTGTTTGAGAGCGGCTCCCACGGTTACGATACCATCGACTACCGCCGGGTGGACCGCCGTCTGGGCACCAACGAAGAGTTCAAGGAGTTCGTGGCCAACTGCCACGCCCGCGGCCAGCATGTCATCGTGGATGGTGTGTTCAACCATGTGGGCCGCGACTTCTTCGCCTTCCAGGACCTGAAGGCCAACCGGGAGAACGCCCGCTATAAGGACTGGTTCTGCGATGTGAACTTCTGGGGCAACAACGAGTACAACGACGGCTTTTCCTACGGGAACTGGGGCGGCTTCAACCTGCTGGTCAAGCTG